>Ga0209287_10000422_pt1 | contig 26054 bp, 18 predicted proteins | sample PPLLak3cmMay2015_2_FD_187255 | JGI IMG/M metagenome (GOLD analysis project Ga0209287, IMG submission 187255) | Freshwater sediment microbial communities from Prairie Pothole Lake near Jamestown, North Dakota, USA - PPLs Lake P8 Core (1) Depth... | ecosystem: Environmental > Aquatic > Freshwater... | reverse complement strand
ATTTGGTAGAAGAGCTGCCTGAACAAACAAAAGAATCATTCCAATCGCAATCCATTTCCTTTTCATTGCTTTCCCCCTTTATCAGTATTTTATAACAATGTTCTCATATAAGAAAGTTATTGATTCTGATATATTTAAACTCATTATACTTATTGATTCAAATAAAAGAAAAAAGAGGAAAATCTCCCTATTGTAGTTATCTGCGGTTTTTCTCCTTCATTTTGACAAGAAACTCCATGGATATTTAATTTTTATGAGCACCAAACGGGCGATAACGTTAGTAGAAAACAAAAAAAAAGAAAAAAATTTTTGGTTTACACGCTGAGCAGGTACCGTAGGATTGGAAACGCATGCGGGAACCGCTGGAGCAATTGCTCAAAGAACCAATGGATCGGTAGATCATAGGAGACAGGCATCGTTACTTTCAGGGTCGCCCACTCACTTTTTGTATCATAGTAGTCGCGTGCTTTGACACGGACCGTATAGTTTCCTTTTTCCGTCCAGTTTTTTTCCAAGGTGACCTTCTCACCAGATTTGTACGGTCCTATCCATCCGACGGCTCCACCATCCCAGTAGGTGTCCCCCCAGTTCAGATAATAATACAGGTCATCGCCATCAGGATCATTCGCCCAGAATGTATACCGATATACCGTACCATTCTCCCCAGTTTTCCGTCCCAGCAGCCATGGCGTCTTTGGAGGATGGTTCTCTTCGTTGATGAACACCCAAGCTGTATCAGCCCCGGTGTTACTGGCATTGTCCGTAACCGTAAGCGTAGCAAGATAGATGCCAGGGGCGTCATAGGTGTGGGTCGTAGTAATTCCTGTCGCGGTTGTCCCGTCACCAAAGTCCCATGTATAGGATACGATGGTTCCTTCATGATCGAAACTCTCACTTCCATCGAACAGCGTCTGACCTGTGGTGGATGTATTGATGTGTGCGACCGGCATCCAATTACTATAGTTCTCTGGATTATAATCAGCCCAATTGATGTCGGTTTTATCGATGTTGAGGCTCCCATACTCAAGGTTGAAGAACCCATCATATCCCCATTCTTCACTGATGCTGTTCTTCACGATCCAGTATCCACCATTCGTGATAGAGGCATCATCGTTCCATCCGACCAGGACGACCTGATGATTGGTGCCTTGCAGGGGACCTGGGTAAGCATAATAGTCTGTGGGATCATGATGCGTGTAGCCCCATTCCTCAAGGTTCTCTGGACCATGAGCCGAGTAGGTGAACAACATGGTTGCAACAACTGGTCCTGACTCCATGATCTGGGTTTTGATCGCGTTACGATCCTCGACGCTCCCATCAGGCACCCACCGCCCGTAGGCTGAGAGCGGCATGAGAAAATCACTCCAGTCTGGGCTGACATTTGAACAGGGGACATCGTCATTGACCTGATACGGGAAGCAGAATTCTGGGATGATCCCATTACAGTAGTTCCCTTGGGACGTGTTCAGTTTAATGTACCGATACGCATTGAACGCCCACCCCCCGTTGCAGCTTCCTGCGGCATGCAGACAAGACAGAACGTACTGCTCAGAAAGATCAAGGTTCAGACCAGAGCATCCTTCCCGTATTTGGATAATACTTTCCAATGCACCCATTGCCGCGAAATCCCAGCAACTCCCACAGTTGCCTTGGTCTTTTGCCGTCGTTGTCCAATCAACACCATCGATATCTTTCCAATTAAAATACGATGGTAAATCATGTGCGATGCTTGGTTTTGGTGATTTACCGACCGTTTCATCCAAGGTGATTTGATAGGGGAGAATCTGATTTGATTCACAGCCACAGTCCTCCTCTTGGGGACGCTCAGTAGCGAGAACAGAATGTTTATCATCATATGAAGATGCCTTCAATGATAAGGTCGTTCCCATCAGCAGCAGAATAATTACATAGACAACTACTTTCTTTTTCATTCTTCCTTCCTCTAAAATTTTTTCCCTTAGATTTAGAACTGCACAGACGTATTTAAATATTGTCGCCAATATTTATTTTAAAAGGAGATAATTGAAGCTAAAATAGATACGTTTTCCAAAAAAACAAATGAAACAGCAGACACATACTTTTTATTTCTTCACAATATCAGCAGCAACCGACACACAAGCCAGATAATCATCAAGCGTATGAAGCAACGAGGAAATAGACGAACTTTCCACCACCGCCTCAAGAGTCTTTCCTTTCACCTTTGATGTCACAAATTCCTGATCATCTGCTTGGATGGACCGCAGCACCTTTTTTGCTTTTTCCGGATTCTCAAACTCCAAGCTGATAGTACAAAATGCTTTCATGTTACCCCTGCATCTGTTGCACTAGCATGCTATCAACCTTTTCAAGGAACTCTTTTTCTTTCCCAAATGCAATCGTGGCACCAGCCGCTATCTTATGACCGCCACCATACCCACCAAGTTCGCCTGCGACGGTTTTCATCGCAGTACCAAGGTCAAGTCCGTGAGCCACCAGTTGTTGATTCCCCCGGCATGAGATGTGTATTTCATCATCGGTTTCTTTCCGCGTCAGAGAAAACAAGGGTTTTTTCTCATCAAGGACGTAGTTCATCGCGATCCCCGCAATCACACCACCAAGAGAAGAATTATCTGAGTAGAAATACCGCATCCCCTTGGTCTCTTGGATACCACCCTGTTCGAAGCCGTCAAGCCCGTCGAGGAGTTTTTGTTTATAGTCTTTCTCGACTTGCACAGCTTCTTTCCATGTGGTGCCATCGCCAAGACAAAGCGAAAGACCCAGGCTACGGTACCCGTTTTTCCCACAGGCGTCAAGCAGATCAGCAAAACGCTCCAATTCCCAGCCTTGTGATGCGACGTACCGTTTCCGTATGGTCATATCCAAGATGTTCTGTTGACAACCTGCTTTGATTAATACAAACAAAAGATAAGACTGTATCTTCATCATTGCTTTTGAGGAGATCTCCTCAAGAGAAGCTGTTTTCTGTATATGCAATTGTTCCAACATGGTTTTAATTTTTTCACTCTTCCCAGAAAGACCAGGATAGTACGGGTCTACAGAATAATATAATGCATCCGCAATCGTCTCACCATACAGTTTGATGCTGGTCTGTTCAGTGAGAAATCCTTTCTGCAACGCATTCTGTAAGATGTTTTTATTCAGCCCGCGGACGCCACCGATGAACTGTTTATCACCAGTTGCTCCCGCTAATGCTAGTGGTGCGAGGTCCTCGTTTGCTGAATCAACCGCGGTCGCAAACAAATAACTTAAGGTCGCCCCGGAGACCTCATAGTTCCCATCAGCCCCAAAAATGTTCGCGTTGATCTGGATGATGTTCTTCGACGTCTGGCTTGTAACATACTGGTGATGATCAAGGATGATTGCTTTACAGCCGAGAGATTCAATAGTCTCGATCTGGCCACTCCCCATATCAGAAAAAACAATCAGCTCATTATGCTCGCTTTTCAAGCGGTCAAAACCTTTCGTAAACGGATTGCGCATCAATGAGGCATGAAACTCATACCCAGCCCTGTACACTGCAGTGCAAAGCACACCGGCCGCAGCAATCCCATCAGCATCGTAATGAGACACCACTCGGACACGTCGTGAGCTAGGAAGGGACAACAGCAGAGATGCTGCATCCTGACAGGCTTGGGAGATATCTTCTGCCATAGATTGTACTCTACAGAACGAGAAAACATGTTCCAGGCTAAAAAGATACTGGAAGATTTCTTATTCGAACATCAGCTTTGCTTGTTCTAAGCTGTACTTCCAACCAACTGGAAGCCGCTGTTCCCGATGATAATATTTCATCAAGCGGCGGATCTTTGATTCTGTCAGTGACAGGCTCCGTTTTGTTTTCAAATCCTTCTTATGTTGATCAATATGTTTCTTGAGTTTCAACGCGATTTTAATCAGATTCTGCAGGTCCTCAGGGATCTCCTGGGTAATTTTGTTCTGCGCTAGGATCTGTGTAATCGTTTTTCCCGTTGCGATTTTTACATCAGGGACCGCGTATTGATCACGCAGGATCATCCCGATCTCGCTGGTGGTCTTCTCTGCTTTTGCAAGCTCCAAGATACGACCTTCGATTTCTCGAGGATTTAGGGAACTCCACTCCGGGTGTTTCTCCCGCAGGGGATGGGTGGAACCTGATTTACCTTTTGTTCTCGCGTGGATTCGTGCCATTCTTTACACTCCGCTATCGATTCTTAAGGGAACTCCCTAATAAACTACTCGTATATAAAAGTAAAGGTTGACTCAGTAGTTCCGAAAGTAAGGAGGGGGATGTGTAAAATCTGACAGGAATGTGCATTGAAAGATCTACCAAGATTTACTTGATGGATTAAAAGGTGTTGATACTGGGATGAAAACGTGGTTTAGTACGAAAAATATGATGTGGAATACTGTTGAACACTAATCATTTGTATTAGAAAGTATAGAGAAGGGAATAGTATCATCCTCCTGGGTCGACTGTATAGAGCACGGTGCCAAAGTATTTGGATGTTACGAGATGATCTTCTTTTATGATTCTGAACAGGGCTAAGCAGATGAGGATGTCAGCGAGGATCCAGAGGTTGTAGAGGAGGACGGAGAACATGAAGTAGAAGAGTCGGATGAGGTAGTTCTTGGAGGTGGTTTTGGGGAGGTAGGAGTGTTTTTTGACTCGGTAGCTGGTTTCTATCCCCCAGCGTTTCCCATAGAGTTGGGCGAGTCTTTCTGTGAGGTTAATATCGTGTTCATCGTAGCATTCGTTGGTGGCAAACGCGTATTTGAGGGTCTCCCCGTTTTCGTTTGTTTCTTGGAGGATCACCATGTTGAAGGTGGTGTCTGCCATGGTGAAATCTGTGATGACTGCTGGTGCGGGTGTGATGTTCATCAGGTGTTTGACGGTGGAGATATGGGTGCATGGCATCAGATATTTTATCTGATGGCGTTGGAAGAGTTTGATGGAGTCTGAGTCGAAGAATCCCCTGTCAACATAGACCCGGTTGATTTTGATTCGTTCCTGGACGTAGGTGATGAGTGTCTCCAGGATCTTGTTTTTATTGTCAAGGGGTCCGACGGGGACGGCAAGCATGGTGAAGCGTTTGGTGGTTTCGACGATGGTGATGGTGGCGAATTTGTAGCATTTGGTTGTACCGCGTTCTGGTTTCTTTCCGACAACCATCGGTGCACCACGGTCGCCGTAGAAGTACCATTCAGTGAAATCAATCGCAACATCATACTTTTTACGGGTGTCGAAGAGGTTCGCGGTTTTTGTCATCTCCCAGATGACCTCGAAGAGGGTGGTGAACATCCGATGGAGGTCTTTGTATTGGTCATAATTTTTCAGATGGTACAGTAAGGTGTCTGCATCCGGGTTGTTTGTTCCTTTGAGTTCTTTGAGTGTCTTGCTGCCGTTCTCTGCGAAATCTTGGGTCATTCCTAGGTGGATGAGGAGATCGATGTATTGGTTTTTTTTGTAGATAGCATTGTGTTTGAGGTTCAGGTTGATGAATGGTGCGATGCGTTTTTTGAAGAGTCTGCAGATGTCTTTTGTTTTGTCTTTTTTCTGTAAGTATTGATTGCGTTCTTTGGTTTTCTTTTGTGATGTCTCCAGTGTTAATACATTCACATCGAGGAGGATGCCAAATTTCTCCGAGACTTCTTCTATCTTTGATGCTGTGAATTCAAGATTTTCTTTGGTTTCATCGTCAAGGATATGGTTGATGAAGTAACCGACTTGTGCTCTGTTCGGTGTTTCGGTGAACCCGAGTTTAAATTTTTCAGAAGGATTTTTTCTCAGATATTTCGTTAGCTTGGTATTGAATTTTATTCCCTTGAGTTGCTGGAATAAAACCAGTTTCAGGAGTGATTCATAAGAAAATTTGATTTTCCTATAATTGCGTAGTTGAAAAGAGGATACGTCAAATGCTTTCAGATAATCGGCTATCTTTATACTTTTGATTCCTTTGAATTTCTCGAAGGTTTTATAAATCTCCAGCTCTATGTTTTCTCTGGAGATATTTCGATTGCCTGACCGCATTCGTATATCTCCGGCCTTGGGAAGCTCAAACCTTCCCTTGGCAATTTTATTATAATATTTCGTACGATTATTATGTATGTTTAATCTACTATATATATTTATCTATTTAATAATAAATCGTACGATTATTAACCTTCAGTACCAAAAACTTTATAATATATTGTACGATTATTTATTTAAAATGAAAGAACAAATCAATCGAATCGTTGATAAAACAGATCATCCTGAGACTAAAATTGAAAAAACTGTGACCATTAACTTTGATGGTCATCAATTTTTTGTCCGGATACCTATGAAAATATCTGAATATTTGAACCTGGATAAAAAGAATAGACTAAAATTTACTATTGACATACCATTTTTGGAAGAAACAGGGAAAAAAATGATGGTGGTGGAGATCATTGACAGTAAAAAATAGGGGATTGTCGCCTTATGAACGGGTTATTTTAGATATTTTAAAAAACTCCCATCGGCCTCTTTCCACGCGAGAAATCGCTGCATTTGGGAATATGAGTTGGCTTACTGCAAAAAAAACTGTTGATAGGTTGTATAGGAATCGGCGGGATATTCATACGGAAAAGAGAGGTAAAGCGCAATTGTGGTTCTTAAGATAAATTCATCACTTTTTTCTCGTCTAATGAATTGGATAAAACCGGATTAGATACAACAAATTTCGTGTGGTTATTTGTTTTTATAAATGGAGGATAAAAAGAACAGGTTATTTTTTCAGTAGATGAATGTACTTTACTTCGATTGATTCAGTCCAGGTATAATCTCCTTTGTAATATCCAGTGACTGTGATCGTATTGGACCTCAGTTGAGATTGCTAGGCGATCACGGGGAGGACCACCAACAGTTTAATGCGGATCTGATACTGTTTAAAATCAATAAAAATGTATATAATATATGATATAGCGCCCAAATAGCTAAGATGACACAGTATAACGGAAATAAAATTACACAGAGAACTGGGTAACTCCATTGAGTTGTATTATCGTTTTCACAATCACAATCTGAGTCGGCCAATTGCGTTATTTCTCCACTGAGTTTAGCATCCTTTTCAATAACAGCATTTATTTCCTTCTGCATCTCATGATTGTTGAATTGAATCTTCCCTATCGTTGATTGTGTCTTTATTTTACTGTTTATCTTTGAAAGAATCAATCCGATGAAATACGTCTGTCTGATTTGGTTCTTTGTTAACTTATGAATCTCTGATGTTGGGAATATTCCTCTATTCAGCTGGGATTTGAGAATGATTCGTTGTATCTCCTTGTTGTTAGCAATATCAACAATGGTCTGGAATAACAACTCTCTCTGATTGATTCTTTCTTTGATGACACTCTGGTTCGATGATTGAACCGATTGAAACCCAACCACATTGCTCAACGAACCCAGAACGAGAAGAACCACAGCACAGATACTTACGACTATCAGAGGTTTCTTATCCATACTTTCCTGCCCCTATTCATATTTTATTTATATAACTGTTCCCCTATAAATAAGTTAATTTATGCTCTATTGTAAATTAGGAGAGAACCATATCATTACAAAAAATGGAAATACAAAACATCAATCGACTCAGACCAGGTATAACCACCACTGTAGTAACCAGTAACTGTTATCGTATGTTTCAATGGAAACACATTTCCATAACGTTGATTCATCCGCCATTCAAACGGTGGTGCTGTCAGGTTATATTGGTCAACTCCATCCACATAGAAGTGAACACTGTCTATCTCATTCCAGGAATATGCATGGATTTTTACTTTCACGGAGCTAATAACGATTGTTTTTCCTGAGAGTGTTTTACCCAAATCAATACCAAACAAATAACGATTTCCCGTCTTTGGTTGTTCGATGACGATTTTCTTTGGTTCACCAGGACCAAATGCGTGGAGATACCCACGAGGTGTCAAGCCAGGATCCTCAGAACCAACGTACACTCGGTCATCAGGACCGATGCTGGGAGAGGAACGAACCTGAGCGGTATTCAGTTGCTGCCGCCATTTTTCAGTTCCATCTGGGTTCACCGCGACCAAATAAAAACCAGCACTGACATAGATCGTCCCGTCCGCTGAGACCGCAGGGACCGTCCCATAGATGTCACCTTGAACATCCACACTCCATTTCAGAGTACCATTCGGATAGTACGCTCGAAGGACCTCTGTGCCAACGTAAATAGTTCCATCCTGTGCAAGCGCGACACCAGCTGATGCAATAATTCCTCCCGTTGATGCTTTCCATTTCATCGTCCCATTTGGATAGAGTGCATAGAAGTATCCACCAAACGAGGGGACATAAATCGTGCCATCCGGTGCGATTGATGTAGACCCTTTGATCTCACCACCGGTCGCATACCGCCAGCGGAGCGTACCATCTGGATTAAGTGCATAGAGATAATGATCACCAGAACCAATGTAGATAGCACCATCAAGGCCAATCGCTGGAGATCCCATCACGATATGATCAGTGGTGTATCGCCATTTTTCCGTTCCTGCTGGATTTACCGCAAAAATATTATTACCCGCTCCGAAATAAATGGTTCCATCAGATCCAATGGTTGGAGCAGATGCAGAATCACTATCCTGGTAGAATCGCCATCGTTCTGTTCCATCCGGGGTAATCGCCTGAAGGTACCCCAAGCCACCCCATGTGGTGCAATAGATATCACCGTTCTCTGCAATGGCAGGGGTTGCCCATATAGGGCCATTGGCGATAAAGCGCCATTTCAGGGTTCCATTTGAATATAATGCATGTAATGACGCCGTAGAGCCTTTTGTCCCGATGTAAATAATTCCATTGTTATCGATGATTGCAGAACTCCAAATAGCACCGGATCCATCAGTTTTCATACGCCAGATCTCAACACCTGAGTTATTCTCCGTGCTGAAAGGGCTTCGACCTGTATGGGTGACATCATGGCTGAACATCGGCCAGGCAGAATCCATCGGACCATCCCTGCCTTTATCTGCTGGAACATTGTTTGATTCGACAAAGGTCATTTGTTCTTGTTGAAAATCAGAGACACTTGGTACGGTGTCTTGGAAAGAATTGTTAACATGTACATGCCAATCGGTCAGATAATCAGGAATACGTAATGAATGAGTGTCAACTGAGGTTTTTCCACTAGCATCAGATACCAACAGATTCATATGGGGACTGCAGAAGATAAAGAACATCAAACATATTGATAGTTTCCACCATGCTGATTTCATTACTTATATTCCCCAAGAATAATATCAAATAACTTCCTTAAATATCTTTTCATATTATCACTAAAATTTACACAACATATATATATATATATAGTAAATTGTGACATATATTACTTCTAAATTTGAGATAAAAGGAAAATATTTTAAACCATTATGTGATTCATAATGCTAACTAAGAGGAAAGGAGGTTTTAATTGTGAAGAAAAAAATGATCGGAATTTTTGTCGTGATGCTGATGATCTCCATTGTAATGACCACAATTTTATTTTCAGACGATGGAACCGTTGAGGCAAGCGAGGATGTAAACCTCGATTATGATTATGTTTGGTTAAGAGTCCAGAGTTTTGCGAATGTGATACATTATGTGAATTGGTCTGGAAATGGAGAAAATGGCATACCCAAAGGTCGCAGCTGGGCGACCGCAGGAGAAAATTATACCATTAATGAAATCTTAGATTTTAATATCAATGGATCAGGTACACCTTGTGGTCTGACTGGATTTACAAAATTACGAATCGGATACGTAGATGGTCCTAGAGGTGAAGTTCCAGGAAAAAAACGAGATAAACAATATTCAACAAAGATTGTCATTCACGATTATAACTTAACATTAATAAACCCTGGCGAGCCAGATCAATACATACCTTATACCGAGTCATTTCCATTTGGACTAGGTTTTTTACCTCGTGACCACCCGTTTCTTCCATTTTTTGATATATATCATAGAACTCATTTCAATGACTCTGAGATACCAATTCGGTTTAGAAGTCTAAATTGTGAGCCTAGTCCCTTATCAAATCCTTATGCAGGAGCATCCACTGATTATTATTTTAACATTGATGTTAAGGAATTAAATAATTTTCCTGCGATTCTTGGTGGGATTGTTGAATATATTGAAGATGACCAATCAATACCGGAAGATCAAAATGACACTGTTTTTCTCATGAACGAGACCATCTCATGCGAAACTAAAATACAGAACATCACAGAGAATGCAACAGGATGCATTTTAATTCATGATCAAAATCGAAATTACAATTTTGGGAATGCTGATGATCAAAATTGTTCATTCGCATGGATTAACTGGACAGATTCTAATATGTCGTTATTGTTAAATGATTTGAAAAATGGTTCAAAATATTTTGTGTTATTAGATATTGAAACACAAACGTTGAATTTTTTCAATTGTTCATGTATTATCGAAGAAGAGACCCCATGGGTCGGCGTTTATGATTTACGGAATGAGTCAGATCCATCTGGAAGCGGTATTGATACTATGGTTTCTCACAATTCTCAGGCTTTGATATATTCTTGGTTGCATAGAGAGGATCAATGTAAAGCTATCATTGTCGCAGGTCCGTTGGATACTCATTTCATGCTTCCCACAAGCCATGCTTGGGCGTGGTTCAATATTCCATATTGGATCGATGTTTATTGGGTCCCGATGTTTTCTGTCAATGCATCTGTATCAGAGTGGATATTCGATAATATTCAAACTGCGAGCATAAGCGGATTTCTTGATCAGGATATTTATGAACAAACCCGTAATAAACCTGGAGTTATTAGCCATAATGTCGTTGCGTATCGAAACATCTCTCATAGTCCTGATGATAAAATAGTGGTCTTGAGCAACAGGATCGATGGATGGTTCTCTGAGGCACCAGGGGACAGTGGTGTCGGGGGAGCCGTTCTTCTCGGTATCGCCAAATACTTCAAAGACAACGATATCACACCGAAATATAACCTGACATTCCTTTTTACAACTGGAGAAGAATATGGGATGAGGGGTGCGCAACATTTTGTTGATACTCATCCGAATGGAACTGATGATGGAGAATACAATTATATTCACTGGATTGGATTTGATCAACTTGGTTTTAATTTAACCGGTGATGGAAATAAATTACAAACCGAGATAAAGACTCAAAATGAGTCAAGACCGCTTATCCGGGCAATCGCCAACGATACAGATTATAAAAATAGAACCCATAATTATTATGATTTCTATGTAAATTACACACATGGAGCGGTGTGTGAAGACTTCGTGTGGAAGAATAACTGTCCTAATACCATACAATTTGCGAAGGAACGTGGCTGGAATGGATGGCATCGTGCAGGTAATAATTATGCTGAGGGAGATTCACTAAATAATATCGATCGTAATGATGTGAATGTGACATTTGAGCTTGCATGGAATATCACAAAATACTTTTGTGTCAATCCTGATTGCGAGTTCGATGATGAAGTATCCTATACTACATTTGATTCACCAAATGATGGAGATACTCTCCCTGATTCCATCCGAGCGGAGTTTTCCATTAACTCTATTTTACCAAGCGATAAAGTGATGGTGAACGCAACACTTCATGATCAGAACGATAATGGTGCTGTTGTCGCCTGGAAAGTTGTTAACTATATGATAACGACACTCAGTCAATCCAATCCTTATAACATTACGATTGCGATTCCTGATGAATTTGCACAAGGTGAGTATACACTTCAACTTCGCCTCTACAATTCAACAGGACGAATTAATAAAATCGTCAATCCAGATGATGATGAACCGAATGAAATCCAGAATTCTGATTCGTACCAGTTGTATCATCCGTTCGGAAACCCGACGCCCGGCAACCTCTACCATAGTACCGAGGATATAATCCGTGGCTCATATTTCACCGCAAATGAATACGGCACTGCACGAAACATCACCGCATACGTACAAGCGGGCAATACTTCCGGTCCACCCAGCATCCATTCGGTCTGCATGATCTACCGAAAAAATGATAACAAGTTGATCGGGCGGACGGAGGATACGAATCCTGTGACTGGTGCGTCACCCGATTGGGTTGTATATAATTTCACAGAACCATATCCTATCTTAGAGGAAGATACGGAGTATGTGCTTGTTTGCTGGAGCGAAGCACCTTGTTATCTCTATTATGATCATATGGTGTTAATGTCACGAGGACGGTATAATGACACAGTCTTTGGTTCTCCTCCTGATCCGATCGTTTGGGATGGTGCGAATAATGACTTATATTCCATTTATTGTGGATATCGGAATGATACAAACCCACCATGGGTGACGAATGTCACTGAAGACCCGCATATCGTCGGATTTGGCGGCGACGTCACGATCTCTGCGGATGTCGTGGACAATGAAAGCGGTGTGAAAAACGTTACCGTGAACATCGGTTATCCTGGCGGTAAAGCAGAGAATAAAACAATGACCCTTGTCTCTGGTGACACATATCAGTATGTGTTCAATAACACCTGGCTCGTCGGACAGTATAATTATTCCATATGGGCTGTAGATAACTACAATAACTCAATAAATCGGAGTGTTCGTAGTCATTTCCATGTCTCCGTTGATGCTTCTATCAGCATCGCTACCCTAAAAGATAGTTATGGTGGTAGTCAGTACATCAATATTACAGATCCACCGAACCTGCCAGAGAACTATACATTGGTTGACCGGGGACTCACCTGGGATGAATACTACAATGCAGATACCGGACAGAACGTTCTTGAAGTCTCCACCGGACCAATAAATTACCCGGAAGAAAATGGGACTTGGACACCAATTAATAACTCGATAAGTCAGCTAGCGAGCAATCATCCTGCTTATGTTTATGGATATCGTAACGGAAATGATCGAGGACTGTTCGGTGCATATTTCAAATCCAATGCTCAATTAGATTGGCCTGTGGCATTCACCTATAACAAGTCAAATGATCCAACGATCCATGCCATCAGAAGCAAGCTTGTAGGAGTTGGTTACGTTGATCCGCAGAGCAACTGGGCGTACCAGTATCTGCAGAATGTGCAGAGCAGCCAAGGACAAATCAATGGCTATTCCATCACCTATTCAGGTGTCTTCACTGGCACCGATGTCACTTGGAGCTACGGAAACACCGGACTGAAAGAAGAAATCACCATGAGCAACACGACAAAGACCGTGTTACAGAACCATCCACCATCACAATATGGCCTCAATGACGCAAGCTCCTATCTCGTGTTCATCACCAGACTCGACTACCAGAACCTTAACCTCTACAACGGTACGGGGTTGCTTGATGGAAATGTCACCATCTCTGATACTGGGGTTGATTTCAAGGATGTCCTTGAGCAGTTCAAATGCGCCCTGCCGCTGGGTGAAGCCTACGAACTAAACAATGACTCATCGCGGCAGAAACTGACGTATCGCATCGTACACCTGAACGGCAACACCTATCTGCTTTCCGGGTTGAAGGTCTCCAAATTGAATACGATGGTATTCCCGGTAGTCATCGACCCGACACTTTCCGTGAATTCCCTTTCAAACGATGGATACATCTCCAGTTCCAGTACAACCTACAGCACCGCATGGGACGCCTCCAGTGGTACAGTAGACAGTTCTGCGACCTATCTTTCGATAGGACAAAAGAAAGCAGGTTTCCCAACATCCACCTATTACATCTACCGGGGATTCGTCCTCTTCAACACCTCATCGCTGCCATCCAACGCGTACCTTGACAGCGCAATACTCTCACTCTACAAGAAGGATGATTACTCGACCACGGATTTCCTGGTGACCATTCAGAACGGGCAGCCCACCTACCCCCACAACCCATTACAGGCTGGCGACTACGCCAAAGGTCACTACTCCGGTAACGGCGGAAGCCTCAACACCGCAAATTACGTGAACGGACGAAACAACATCACGCTTTCCAACCTCAGCTGGATCAATGAGACCGGGATAACCAAACTGTGCCTGCGCAGCAGCAGGGACATCAACGGGACAACACCGACAGGGAACGAATACGTCAACGTCTATTCAACCAATGCTCCCAATGCCGGCTATGTGCCGAAACTGATCATCACCTATCGAAACCAATCGAAGATCAAGAACACAGGTGAAACAAATATCAGCGGATTTTTGTTGATACAGGTGCAGTTCTACAACACCTCACAAAGCAAATGGCTGGTGGATAATGATACCATCAATGAGACCTCAGCACGAACCATCAGCAATGGTCATCAGCTTGCACTTGACACGATCTTCAACGGGCATGTCCGAGCATCAGATTTGACACATGGAACAGGTACGTATCGTGTTTATGCTGCGTTCAGAGATCCCGATGGAAACATCCTCAGAACGAACGATGATGTAGACCTTGAAGCTTGGTGGCAGTTCAGCAAGACCTAATGAAATACAATCTTAGTAAAAGCAATGGAAATCAGGTCAATTTTGCCTGATTTTTCCATATCTTTTTATATGAGTTTTTACACTCGGTAGTGATGGCACAAGGAAAACATCTATCAAAAGAAACCATTGCAACCATTAGGAAACAAACATTGAATGGTAAGTCAAAAGCTCAGATAGCAAGAGATCTTGGTTTCTCCTATGAATCAATATTGAATTATACAAAAGATATTCGGTCACAGAAAGTAAAATCAAATGAAGTGAAGGATAAGATTCGAGAGGAGGTAAAGAACGGAAAATCAAAATTCCAGGCTGCCCGGGATTATAATCTTTCACAAGATACTGTATATTATTGGACGAAGGATATTCCGAGTAAACCTTGTGGTTGGCCTGGGATACGAGGAAAAACACTTGATTTACTCCGAGAACTCGTGACAAAAGGATTTATAGTTCCAGATAAGGAAAATGCTCATCAGAAATTTTTATTATTGCGGAAATATTTTCCAACGATTTATAGGATTAATATCTATCAAAGACAAATCTTCCTCCTAAAAGGAAACGAGGATGCGGCATTACGAGCGTTTCTGGAGAAAACGAATAAGAAAATTATCAGTTACCAGGAGCTGCGACAAGTTACTGAGGTTTTCGGTACAGATATCAGTAAAAAGGAAAAAGAAGTATTCCTTTTCAAAAAACGAGGTAGCAAGGGGTCTAAAAATAGGGGGGTTCAAAAGGAAGGTTCCCTCCGAGAAAAAGACGATTCTTTTTCATTTTTTTACATTCGGAGGTACTGTGACTCAGTAGTTCCGAAAGTTCCTACCAAGAAAGATTGTCAATTCAAAAAAATCAAGAATTTTTAGGAACGACCTGAGAAAGAGCAGATCACTGATGACCAAATGATGGAGTATCTTGTCCCAAAACCTCTGATGGAATATCCCCTGTTGGTGATCTCTCTCAGAAGGTGTGATAAGAGAAACTGGAATGACGCTGAAATCATCTGAGTCCTGTTTGTTTTCTACTCGCACGTAACCTTCGAAATCTGATTTGGGTTCATCAGGGGCAACCACGGATACCTGTATGGTCACCGGTCCATCCTCTGGGGTGAGGTTCTCCCCTTCTTCAGGACTATACGACCAGGTTCCCCAGGAGATTGATGAGGTATTGATCGTCCAGTTCAACAATGAACCAGTATCCCCGATGTTTTGTACCTGAAACGTACCGGTCACGATGGCACCAGGTTTCACCTCAGTCCATGAAAGGCTTCCCGAGCAATCTAAATTTGGGACGTTGGGTTCTGGCGGCGCCTCTGGTGGGATGTAAACGATCTTAAAAACGTTGTTCAGACCAGGGCTTGGGTAGGGATTCACATACTCCCAGATGGTTGTTCCCCCGGGGGTGACTTCAAAGAACCGTCCTGCGACCCCGTCACAGATGAGCGTGTTTCCTGTCTGAAGGCGTTCCGCGCCTGATAGAATACCTGCAACGAAACTTTGCGGGGGATCGGCGGTATAGACCCATGTTTGAGTAGCAGGCTCATACGCTGAGCCTGGTTCAAGATAATAATTTCCAGCATCATCGACCGGGGGTACGATCTCATCGACAGAGGAATACCATCCACCTGGACGGTTTGCTCCGTTGTTAAACACAAGGATGTTGCCTTCGCCAGGGTAACCAGGTTTGATCCAGGAGGCATCATGCTGACCAAAGAATTTCTGATCACTTGCGACACCTGCATCGTACGCAGCTGGGTTTCCCCAACGATAGAGAAGATCGCCTCCTTTGCCGCTGTTCCCGCCGCTATGACCTGCGGCTTCCTCTGTAGTCGTGCTATGATCAATGACCCAGATTTCATTAAAATTATGCACGCTGAGAATGATTTGGTCGAATTCCTCATGATAATCCACTGAGTTGGTATGCAGCCAGTCGACCATCGACATGAGATCGACCTCAAAGTTAATATCTACTAATTCCGGATGATCAGCCACTATACCATAATTGGCTTTCGAAGGGTCAAAATCCTGGATGAGATGGTCCCAAACGTGCCATTCCCAGACGATATCTCCACTCGTCGGACCAGTCGGTTTGACTTCAATGATATGATCAGGCATAAGACCCCCAGCCCACACATTGTTAGGATCCCGTCCCGCTGCAATCGCTTCATCACGGGTTTTTGTTTCCCAGGCTATCAATAAGACATTGCCGTTCGGCAATGTCCTTATATCATGATGCGTGAGTTTTCCGTCTGTATTATATCGAAAATCCCAGACAACAGTCCCATCCCATTCTACTTTCTGGACACCACCACCTGCTCCTCCGCCACCAGGACCAACATCAACTCGTATGGTACGAAGAATCGTTCCATCGCCTAACCATAAGACCGCAACACCAGGCAAATATGTACTTGACCATGTGTGATTCACTACCCCTGCAGAATCGATGAGGTAGGTTGTTGCGCCGTTCATAGGTGAGAAAAGAATCTGACCATCAATACTGCTTGAAGCAAGTCGAACATTTCGATTTATCACCTGTGATGATGACAAAGGGACAAACCATGCTCCTATCAATAGGAATAGAACGAAGAAAAGAGGCAGCCTATTCTCATGTGAGTCGTTCATTTTCAAGAGAGGAGATGGTCCGCGTTTCTGCATGATAGTATCTGCTTATTATCTAAGTGTGTAACATATAAATAGTTTTTTACCAACGACGTCCGCCCTGAGACGAATCAATAGGACAAACCATCAAAACATCCATAAAGTATATATTTTTCAATCCATTAGCCAGAGACGTTGCGTGCAGGAGATGACCATACACATCTATAATACACTCACGAGGAAAAAAGACCCTTTTACCCCTATTGAGACTGGCAAGGTCAAGATGTATGTCTGTGGGATGACCGTCTATAGTGATGCCCATATCGGTCATGCGCGCACCTATGTCGCTTTTGATGTGATCCGCCGGTACTTTGAATACAAGGGATACAAGGTCTTTTATGTGCAGAACATCACCGATGTGGACGATAAGATCATCGCTGCAGCAAACAAACAAGGCATCGACCCGCTGGTGTACTCACAACAATTCACTGATCGCTGTCTGACCGACCTTGATGCACTTGGCGTGCGACGGGCTGACTTGTATCCGAAAGCGTCAGAAGCCATCCCTGAGATGATCCAGATGATCGAACAGATCATCCAGAACGGGTACGGGTATGTCGCTGATGGTGACGTGTATTTCTCTGTCGAAACCTTTAGTGATTACGGGAAGCTGTCTGGTCAGAATGTCGCTGAAATGAAGAAAGGCGCCCGTGTCGAACCTGGTGATCTGAAGAAAAACCCCTTGGATTTTGCACTCTGGAAGAAAGCTAAACCAGGGGAGCCGATCTGGTCTTCACCATGGGGCCCGGGAAGACCCGGGTGGCATATTGAATGCTCAGCGATGAGCTGCAGCATCCTAGGGCCAACATTTGACATCCATGGAGGTGGAATGGACCTGCAGTTCCCACACCATGAAAACGAAGTGGCACAGGCAGAGGCTGCCACCGGGCAGCAGTTCGCCAGGTACTGGATGCATATCGGTCTGTTGACCATCAACGGGGAGAAGATGTCGAAGTCCATTGGCAACATCATCAATATTAAGGATCTGCTCCAGACATGGGATGCAGAGGTCCTGCGGATGTTTTTCGCCCAGGCCCACTATCGGAGCCCCCCTGATTTTAGTGAAAAGGCGTTGACAGATGTTGAAAAAGGACGTGAACGCCTCTATCGCATCAAAGAACGACTCCAGGAGTATGCAAAACAGGCGACTGCTCAGAAACCATCCCTCGCAACACTCAAGGACCCTGAGACGCAATTTCTGAACACCATCAAAGAATTCCAAGAGGAATTTGAGGCAGCAATGGATGACGATTTCAACACACCAAAAGCGTTTGCCTCGTTGTTTGAATTCGTCAATAAAACCAACAGATTCTTCGAACAGCATCCAAAACCAAACCCAGAGCTCTGCCATCTTGCATTAGACATCTATCTGAAAACAGGCTCGGTGCTGACGTTATTCCAGGCACAGACGCACACGATGATACAAAACGACTCAGAGGTCACAAGCTTACTACAAAAACTGCTGCAGACATACGGAAAAACACTAGATACACCGACAATAGATGCACTCTTGCAGTCGTTGCTTGATGCACGTCAAGACGCACGGAACAACAAAGACTACAAAACCGCTGATGACATCAGAAAAAACCTTGAGTCCCTCGGCTTTGAGATACAGGACACCGCACATGGGTCGGTCTGGAGGAAAAAATAACCTATGAAACGGGTGCTTGTCGGCTTTGACGGGTCTGAAGGATCAGAAAACGCGTTAAACAAAGCGATGATGATCATCGATGATGACGGAGAGATGATTCTTCTTGCAATCGTCCCTTTACCTTCTGATCGCAACCTTTTAGATCGAAAAACCTACGAGATCCTCAAAATGAGAGCATATTCGTTGATTAACAACGCTGTCCATGATCTTGGTGCCCATGGGTTCACGATCAACGGTCTGGTCAAAGAAGGGGAAGATATCGCTGCAGTGATCATCGATGTGGCCAACGAGCTCCATTGCGATTTGATCGTCCTGGGCAGCCGCGGTTCCAGTACGTTAGGAAAATACCCGATCGGCAGCGTCGCCAATAAGGTCGTTCAGTACGCGGCAAAACCAGTGATGGTCGTCCGATAAAAAAAAAAATAATTATTTATTTTCCTTTGGTCTGATGCGCTCGGATGCTTGGGCGAACTTTTTCCGCACCTTTACCCTTGTACATCAACCCTCGTCCTTTCTGCCCCGCACTGGTCTTTCCCCGTAGGACCCGTCGTCTGTTCGGGAACGCGGAGATCCAGTTGATCTTCGGGTCATTAACGATCGCAGGGTGCGCTGGGTCAACCAAGATGACCTCATAGTAATGGTACATACCGTCTTTTCCGACCCAATAGGAGTTTAAGACTTCCATGTTCGGGTAATGAGCCGCTGTTCGCTCTTCGACGATCCGTTGTGAATTCTTCGCCGGAGTCAGTTTCTTTGTTCCTCGTGCTGAAGGGTTTCTTCCACCTTTTATCTGATGGCGGTTCAACCCACCGTGTCGGACATGGCCCCGGACGATGATGTATCCTTGTTTTGCTTTATAGCCAAGTGATCGTGCACGATCGACTCGTAACGGTTTTTCGACCCTGAGAAAATTCTCTTCTCGTCTCCATTGAATTAATCTGTTCTTCTGCGGTGATTTGTAAGATGTATCTGGTTTCTTCCATTTCTCACCGATATAATCGTACACGCTTTTTACCATAAATTACACCTGTCATTCTGCTTGGTTGTAGGGGGTAAGGAAGGGAAATCTTTATTTAAAACTTTTGCCGTATGATTCTTCGAAAGGTTTTTTTTGTCAACTCATCTGATGACTGCGTAATTGAAACAACGAAAAAGAAGAAAAGAGGGGGGTGTTAGTACCCTGCCAAGTGTCGTAGGAATGGGAAGAGGTTCGGGAACATCTCAAGCAGATGTTGGAGGAACCCGTGCAAGGGTGTTGCTTGGTGTTTTTCGATGCTGACCGGCATTGTTACCTCAAGGGTCGCCCAGCCGCTTTCTACGCCATAGGTGTCTTTTGCTTTTGCTTGGATGGTGTAGGTTCCTTCTTCAGCCCACTGATGATTCTTTGAAGCGGTCGCTCCTGAGTTGTAGGGGCCGATCCATTCGCTGACCTGGCCATCTCCCCAGTCGATGTAATAATATACCATGTCGCCGTCGAGGTCGATGGTGGTCAAGGTATACAAGTAAGAGTTCCCAGGTTTTCCTTCAGCTGGGCCCGTCATGGTCGGAGTGTTTGGTGGGCGGTCCGTCATAATCGTCATCATGATCGGTGTGGACCATCCGCTTTGGGCTGAATGAATGTCTTTTGCCTTGGCTCGTACCGTGTAGGTACCGATTGTGCTCCATGATTTTTGCGCTGCTGCTTCTTGTCCAGAATTATATGGACCAAGCCATCCGCTGTTCGACCCGTCACCCCAGTCAAAGAAATAGTAGACATTTTCTCCATCAGGTTCCGTGGTGACAGCATGGAAGGTGTACAGTTCATTGATGACCCCGGTATTTGGGCCGGTAAGCACTGGTGTCGCTGGAGGGTTACTGAGTAAACCAGCCTCTGCAAGTTCTGCGAGGGTCGCTAGAACAAGTCGTACGTTTTTGACTGCATAGGTTGTGTTGATATGAGCGATTGTGTCTTGGGCGGTATGATAGTACGGTGTCATTTCGTATTCAAAGTAAAACAAAGCATCGTATCCCTCATCCCAGAAGGAATTATGATCACTACCCCAGGTGGATCCACCATGATGAAGCGTCAGATCAATATACTCATCGTATTCCGTGTTGATATCGAAAGTATAGGTATAGAGCCATTCTGAAGCGGTATTTTCATACACGATGAGATTACTGCCATCGCTGCTGGTGATCGCATAACTAATCATATCACAGTTCAGAACACCGACGATATCCCATCCTTGATCAGCTGCGTCCTGAGCATAGATTTCACTTCCTAAGAGACCTTCTTCTTCTCCAGAGAATGCGACAAACTTAATAGTGTGGTTGAATTGGTATTGGCTGAGTATATATGCGCAGAGTAAAACGGCTACCGTTCCTGACCCATCATCATCGGCTCCAGGACTCGGTGGTACCGTGTCATAATGTCCACAGATGATGTAAATATCATCGCTGGATCCATCAGTGCCATTAATGGTTCCTTCAACATTCTCTGAGGAATAGCCCCCATTATTCCAGGGATGATAACGAACTGCAAGTCCCATACTTTCAAATTGATTGTAAATGTAATCTGCGGCCGCCTCACAAGCAGGAGTTTCTGTGACGCGCGGTCCGAAACTCGTAATATTCTCTAAATAACTGAGATATATCGATTCGTCAACCTGTTCAATGATGCTGACGACCACATCATCCATGGTCGCTGCGGTTATTTCAGGACGTTCACGTAGTATTGATGAGTCCAACTGTGCATCTGCTGGCGGAATCAGTGCGTATCCTGGTGTTGGCGGTTGATTTCGTGGTTGCGTGACATTCAGGTTCTTCGTTTCCGCTGTCTGGCTTGGAAGACCAACGACAGGCAAAACAGTCACGATCATCAGCGTACATACAATAAGACAAATGATTTTGCTCTTCTTCATTTGGTTTATCCCCAACATATTATACCCGCTATAGTATTTAAGTTTTCATGACAAAAAACAGTTTTTTCATGAGTTTTTTGCGGGTGATGTGCGAAAAATGTGCGCATACATTTATATATAAAATTTACTTTTATATTTAGACAGGGGAAAAAAAATGAGAAAAATCATATCTTATATTATAAGCATGAGTCTTCTTTTTAGCGGGCTTGGGATCGTTGGGATCTCAGGTCTGAATCTGAAAAATAATCAGGATGTGCTGTTGTCAATGGATGCTTCTCCAGACCTCTCTGCACGTCTCTATTCTGCAGCTCAGTCTTCCTTTTCCCAACAAAATCAATTCACTGCAAAAAGAGATAGTGTGATCAATGTAGCAGGCAAGGGTGACTATCCTCTTGGTGCTCTTATCTGGCAGTATCAGATCAGTGGGGGGTCTGATAATAGCCCGAAAGCGATCGCTGCCCTCGATGATATCAATGATGATGGAGTTGACGATGTCGTTATTTGCTCTGAGGACAATACGATTCGCTGTTTCAGTGGTTATGCAGATGGTTCAGGTGATGTCCTGTGGTCCCATGAAATCTATTCAGGGAACATCTATCAACAACATGGATTAGCGATAACAGAGGACATCAACGGGGACGGGTACAATGATTGTGTGGTCGGTGCGACTGGTGGTGCCCGGCTGATTCGTTGTCTGTCTGGTTTGAGTGGTCAGACGATTTGGACACATGACACTCACGAGTATGGTGATGGTGGCTGGGTCTACCAGGTGGATTGTGGCTATGATTATAATGGTGACGGGATCCTTGATGTCGTCGCAGCAACAGGGGATGATTCTTCTGAGACTGGTCCGAAACGGGTCTATTGTCTGAATGGTTTGACCGGGGTATCTTTATGGGAGCGGCCCTTGGATGGACCAGGGTTTGCAGCAATGGGTGTAGAAGATTTCACCGGTGATGGGATTCCTGATGTGCTTGCAGGTTGTTCCGATGATGCTGAATCCGATGGATACGGCAAGGGGATTAATGGAGCTACAGGTGCTCTGATGTGGACGTATCCAGCCGCTGGCTCCTCCGTCTGGGGTGTTGAACAGCTCGATGATGTGACTGGCGATGGGATACAGGATGTGATCATCGGTGATTTCTCCGGGCATATCTACGGTCTGAATGCCGCGACCGGCACCCAAGCGTATTATCTTTCAATCGGAACGGTGATCATCACCCGTTTGGAGAAACTTGGTGATGTGAACGGCAATGGGTATTCTGATATTATCCCTGCACATAGTACCACGACAACGACCCAGGTCCTTGATGGATACACCGGCGGGGTGATCTGGTCTCATGCGGTAGCGGATCAACCATGGAACGTCGCACGGATCGCAGACATCACCGGGGATACTATCGATGATGTCCTTGTTGGGACCTTGTTCAATAATAACTATGTGTATTTCCTTGATGGGACCAATGGCTCAGAGCTTAAGAAAATCTCGTATGGTCAGGCGGTGGATGCGATCGCAAGCATCCCTGATGTCGTCGGTGATTATTCGATGGAGATGGTGGCTGGCGGGAGAAATGGGAAAGTCAATTGTCTTTCTGGTGGTGAGAACGCGACGCAGCAACCAGTGAATCTTTCTGCGGAATTCACTGCGCATCCCCTGTCCGGAGATGTCCCACTCGTTGTATGGTTCACTGATCTTTCAACTGCGGAAAACACCACGGTTTCCTCTTGGGAATGGGATTTTGATGATGACGGGACCATTGATTCTACTGATCAGAACCCCTCATGGACATATCATGAGACTGGGACGTTTACCGTTTCATTGACGGTTTCTGATGGAGATATTACCGACACAGAGACTAAGGTAGATTACATCACTGTTTTCCCTGCAGGTAGTACGATCGTGGAGATCGGGAACATCACCGGTGGATTGTTGGGGGTGAGAGCGGAAATCCTTAACAAAGGGACCCTTGATGTTACATCCTTGAATTGGAGTATTGCTCTTGATGGTGGGTTAGTTCTGTTTGGAAAAACAACAGCTGGGACGATCGTTTCTCTTCCCTCAGGTGGCTCGACCGTCATTATCGATAAACCCGTGCTTGGGTTTGGGAGGATCCTGATTACGATTACTGTTGAGGTCCCTGATGGTGAACCAGTCACGAAGACAATACCTGCTCTTCTGCTCTTCTTCGTTGTTGTCGAGATTCCATAGGAGTCATACTACAACGATGATAAAAAAATAATCCTGCTCATTCCTACGATTTTTTCTGTCAATAGATAGGAGTAATTAGCGGGTCGGGTCGTTCCCAGTGATAGTGAACAGATGATGTTTGCTTAAGGATTTGAAAGTCTAGAAGAACCGGGTTGAATTCCTCGATCTTCCTGATCACATAGTTGATGGTATGTTTCCCGATGTTTCGTAATGCGACATCGATCGGGATCCATCCGATGGTCTGTGAGAAGAGCTCTGCCCAGGCGTGCGGCTCCGCTTCATTGTTTGTCTGATGAATGAAATAACCGGTTAAGCGTCGACAAGGAAGACCGCGTATCCTGGCAAGGGTGATGAACAAATCAGTGAACTCATCACAATCCCCGGTACCGGTGCGGAGTGCCTGGTCAGCACCCAGACGTTTCTCTTGTTTTTCCGGATGTTTAATCTTCATCGAGATGTAGTTGTATGCTGCAGACACCCAGGTGAGGAGATCATCTGTGGAAAACCAGGTTTCCTGCGAGATGTCCTGGATTGCTTCTGAGTCGACTGGCCAGTATGGGAAGCTTTGTCTGTATTTTCGCTGCAGGGCTCGAGGCACGTCTGAGATCCGCCCCCAGGTGGTGTGTGGTGAGACTGTCGAGGGATTTGGATAGATGGAGATGATCCGTTCAAGAGAAATAGTTGCTTTTGTTCGAACCTTTTGTTGGAAGAGGAAAAACGTGTTGTCCCGTTTGTGTTTCAGCTTGCAGTCGACCGGGGGTTGGTTGAGGATCACGGTTTGTCGGTAGAAGGGATAATGGTAGAATTTGAGTCGGATGGATGGTGCACCGCTGTTCGCGTGGATGAACAGTTGTTCCTGATGATGCAGTTGCCATCCACGAGGTACACGTTGATTCTCCATAGGTAATTGTGTTGAAGAAACGCGTCTTTAAATAGGTTTCTTGAGAGTATATTTGGATAATCACGGTCGGTTTGGTCCGATGTTGACAGCAAGCGCTGAGCCGAGAAAATAGGCGTTGTCCGCCCCAGTATAGTAGATCAATCCGGTGAATCCAAGGCATCCTCTCCAGGTGTAGTTCATGTACCAGTCGACTTGTGGCTGCCAGCCTCCTGTCATGGTTTGCCCCCAGAATGAGCCGGTGATGTTCTGTTTTCCGTTGACCCCCTTAGTCGAGATCCATCCTTGTGCGGGGGATAACCAGTCGGGGTATGGTGCATAATGATAGTTCCCAAAATAGATGCAGACACCCAGATGAGACCCGTTCTGTCGTAAGATTTTTTGATTGATCTTGGCGATCTCATTGAAGACGACGAACAGGGCGGTGGCCATCTTGTTTAAAGGAGCATTTCCTGTGTTAAAATCGATGATGTAATACAGGCGTAGCGCTGTTCGTTTCGCAAGCTTGGCAAAATGGGTGTTGCTGGTGTTGCCTGCGATGGAGCAGAACGAGTTCTGTATGCTTCCGGTAGCAGTCTGTGTCTGGAATTTGTAGAAGAGTTTCTGCAGGATTGTGGTTGTTTGTTGATGACTGTACGCATGATTGACTACCAGCTGTACCTGTTCAACGTTCATACCATCTGGTAAGAGGTTGTGTCTATCCAGTTCGATGATCGTGTCATTGAATACGTTCTGTGTCTCCACAGCAGACTCTGCGGTTGATAAGCGATTCTTTAGATCATCAAAAATTAATTGAACTTCTTGGGCCTGTTGTTTTGATAATTGGATTGTATGCGTCATGTCTGTGGGAAGGCTACATGTCTTTGTCGTCATCGTAACAAGATTATTGCCTGATGTGATACCTGCGACGTTGATGGTTGAAACGACGGTGCTGCTGATGAAAAGAAAAACAATTCCAGCGACTATGATGTTCCTTATGAACGGGTGAGTACCCATACCATTCCAATCCTGTGTTTATTTATAATTCACTTTGCCTATAATAACATTATTGCTTGAAAAAATTGTCTTGGCTCATGAGACTTTGACAGTCGTAACAGACGTCTGTTGGGAAATCATCAGGGAGTTCTGAGCCGCAGATTTTGCAATACCGTGTCATAGATTTTTCCTTTATCCTTCACAAGAGTAGGGTTCTTGTGCGGGATGCCAGTCAAAGGTCACCCATGGTAATATATGAAGAGGTTCGAAGAAAACGCATGGTTTGAAGATACTCCATCGCCCGACAACCGGATAGGGTGATTTCTGAGGTTGATCCCAGAAATTCTGGTCAAATTGTGG
>Ga0209287_10000418_pt1 | contig 26205 bp, 23 predicted proteins | sample PPLLak3cmMay2015_2_FD_187255 | JGI IMG/M metagenome (GOLD analysis project Ga0209287, IMG submission 187255) | Freshwater sediment microbial communities from Prairie Pothole Lake near Jamestown, North Dakota, USA - PPLs Lake P8 Core (1) Depth... | ecosystem: Environmental > Aquatic > Freshwater... | reverse complement strand
TTCCTTCATCGATGTCTTAAGACCCCCTCCAGCCTCCCCCTAAGAGGGGGAGGAATTTTGGTTCCAGAGTATCCAGATTAGAAGATGCTGCAATACTTATGACGTCATATATAAATAGTCTTAATGAATTTTACATGTATCCTGTTTAGTAATGGTTACGGCCCCGCTTCCTTCGATTGCTGCAATATCCAGGAGTAAGACCAATGAGAATTCTAATATTTACCGATCTTGACGGTACACTCCTTAATCATGACGATTATTCCTTTGAAGACGCCTTGACGGCATTAAACAGAATCAATAAATCACATATTCCTTTGATCCTGACGACCAGCAAGACCCGAAGGGAAACAGAACTCCTTCAGAATGAGATGGGTATAGATGATCCGTTTATTATAGAGAACGGGGCAGCAATCTATTTCCCTCCCAAATACACAGATTTCTTTATTGACGACTCTCAACATGAACCGCCCTTTCAGATCATGCAGATAATCCAGTTAGGCATCAGCTATGACAGGATAAGGGCTTTTATCGAGGAAATCCGGGATCAATTCAATATTCGCGGATTTGGCGATATGTCTGCCCAGGAAATTTCTGACATGACGGGTCTTCCTTTAAGAAGGGCAGAATTTGCAAGGGCGCGTCAATATACCGAGCCGTTCATAATGGATCAGGATGCGGATATATATATGCTTCAGGGCCTTGCGGTTGAACGGGGCATAAAGATTACAAAAGGCGGAAGATTTTATCATATGATCGGCGTGAATCAGGATAAGGGGGAGGCAGTAAAAATGGTCCGCGATATTTTTGACCGGAAGCACGGAGAAAAACATCTGACAATCGGCATAGGCGACAGCATCAATGATGTGCCGATGCTTAACAATGTGGATTTCCCGGTTCTAATCCCCCATCCCGAGAGAGGATATATGGAAGCAACCTTTCCCGGCCTTATAAGGGCAGGGGAGCCGGGTTCAAAAGGATGGAATGACGTCATTGAGAGGCTTTTAAATGAACTTGAGGCAAGCAATACTTGAAATATACAGGGAAGGGTTGACTGCCGTACTTCCCGGAAACCTGATACGTGATGCCGTCACTGTCACAGATGACGGATTGATTATTGAAGAAAAGGGTTTTCCGATCAATAAGGGATCGCGGATTCACGTCTTCGGAAGCGGGAAGGCATCCATAGGGGCTGCAAAGGTCCTTGAAGAAATGATGATGGACAGGATCGCCGGAGGCCTGATTGTTTCAAATTACAATGACTCATCTCTTAAAAAAATTGAGGTCTGTGTTGGTTCCCATCCCATTCCGGATGAAAGAAGCCTTCATGCCGCTGATCTCCTCATAGATAGATTATCTGAGCTTTCAGAACAGGATATTTTTATCTATATTCTTTCAGGAGGCTCATCGGCATTAATTGAAAGACCTGTTCCACCCCTTACTATCGAAGACCTTCAGACAGTATCAACATTCCTTATGAATGCCGGGGCATCCATAGATGAACTGAACGCAGTTCGAAAGCATCTTTCATTGATCAAAGGCGGGCGTCTGACAAAGGTGACAAAGGCAAAAGGAGTAGTGCTGGTTATTTCAGATGTGATCGGTGATGACCTTGAGACGATAGGCTCAGGGCCTTTCTACAGGGATCGTTCGACCTTTACTGATGTATGGACTATCTTATTGAAATACAGACTATGTGATCAGTTGTCACCTGCCGTCTGCATCCTTATCGAAAGGGGCATTGCCGGACAGGTTGAGGAAACGCCCAAAAATGAATCTTTACAGATCGACCATATCATTATCGGCAGCAACTTGAAGGCATTACAAAGGGCAAAGGAAAAGGCCGAGTCTCTTGATATGACTGCGCATATCCTGACATCACGGCTCAGAGGAGAGGCAAAAGAGATCGCAAAGGCCATTATTGCAATGGGTGAAGAGATTAGTGCAAATCTAAATCCATTTGATATGCCTGTCTGCCTGATCTTCGGCGGGGAGACTACTGTGACTGTTAAGGGGAACGGAAAAGGAGGAAGAAATCAGGAGATGTGCCTGTCCGCACTGCGTGAAATAGGGAATCGTTCTGATATGGTCTTTTTAAGCGCCGGCACTGACGGGATTGACGGCAACTCGAAGGATGCAGGGGCTGTGGTTGATTGTAATAGCTATAAGCGTATCGAGGAACTCGGTCTGAAAATCGACGATTATCTGAAAAGAAACGATTCAAGTACCCTTTTTGAGCAGACAGGGGACCTGATCACCACGGGACCTACGGGCATAAATGTGATGGATATCACCATATTGTTGATAGGAGGGAGTATATGACAGCAAGCATGAGATTTTCAACTGCCTTAAGGCCGCATGTACGAAATAAAATCGAGCAGCTGGGGCACACTGATATCGTGATCGGCGTACCATCTTACTCCAGCGCCTCTTCCATTGAGAATGTCCTTAAGACGATCTTCAAGGGGATTAAACGTTTTTATCCGGACCGCAAGGCATTTATTGTCATTTCAGACGGCGGTTCGACCGATGATACAAGAGAACTGTCCAGGCTTGTTGATCCGAAATCCTACAATATCGAGAGCATAGTGACGATCTACCGGGGGATCCCGGGCAAAGGTTCCGGATTAAGGGCTGTCCTGGAGATAGCCTCTTTTCTGAAGGCAAGGGCGGTGGCCTTCTTTGACTCGGACCTGATGTCCATCACGCCTGAATGGATCAGAAATCTGCTTGACCCTGTTATGGAGGGATATGATTTTGTTGCGCCGGATTATAACCGATATAAACTGGACGGCACCATCACCAATACCATTGCCTATAATCTGACGAGGGCGCTTTACGGCCAGAAGATACGGCAGCCGATAGGCGGAGATTTCGGCGTTTCCCCTGGGCTGGTAAAGCATTACCTGAACCAGGACGTATGGGAAACGGATATCGCCAAGTTCGGGATCGATATATGGATGACAACATCAGCCATTGTTGGAGGGTTCAGGATCTGCCAGGCCAGACTGGGGGCAAAGGTCCACGGCCATAAGGACCCCACTGCCGATCTCGGCCCCATGTTCCGCCAGGTCGTTGGAACAACATTTCAACTGATGGAACAGTACCAGGATTACTGGATGAATGTTAAGGGCTCCAAAGATGTGCCATCAATAGGAGAGGCCGTCGGTCAGGAGGCAGAGCCATTTGATATTGACCATGGGAGCCTTATTGAATATTTCAGAGTCGGTATGAAGAATTTCGGTGGTGTCTGGCAGAATATCCTTGCAGAAGAAGACCTGAAAGTGATCAATGAACTAGCGCGAATCGACAAGCTTGAAGAGTTTGATATGCCTATTGAGACATGGGTTCGAATTGTATATCAGTATGCCGGGGCATTCCATGAGTCATCCAGACAGCGTTTCAAGGTCCTGGACACCATGATACCCCTGTATTACGCCCGGATTGCATCGCTGATCAATGAGGTGAAGGATAAAAACGCAAAGGAGGCTGAACATCATTTCGAAAACCAGGCAAAGACATTTGAAACCCTTAAGGACTATATGATCGAGATATGGAAAAGGAAAGGAGGTCCATGAAATGGCGGATTTCAGTGAGAATGGCATTATTACTACATTGCAAAACCTGAAGGACCGACCGGTCAAGGACTTCAACAGGGAATTGAAGATCATTTCGAAAGAAAGAAAAATGGTCCTTCTTCTGCCCGCACTTGTCTCGGAGTTTGACGGACCGGCGATGTCTAACATTATTAAAGAACTTATGGGCGTGAATTACCTTCATAAAATTGTTTTATCGCTGGACCGGGCCGATGAAAGTCAGTTCAAAAGGGTCAAGGAGATAATGTCTCCCTTGCCGGCCCAGGTTAGGATTGTATGGCACGATGGACCGAAGATGAAGGCACTTCTTCAGGAGTTGAAGAATGCTGATTTCACACTCGGTCAGCCTGGCAAGGGCAGGTCCGTATGGATGACGCTGGGTTATATACTTGCAGACCCGCATGTGGATGCCATTGCTCTTCATGACTGCGATATCGTAAACTATAAAAAAGAGATGCTTGCAAGGCTAATATACCCGGTAGTCCATCCGGCAATGGATTTTGAATTCAGCAAAGGATACTATGCCAGGGTGACGGACAGGTTGTATGGCAGGGTGACCCGCCTGTTTTATACACCCCTTATCAAATCGATGAAGCGGATTCTCGGATATAACGCCTTCATAGACTATCTTTCAAATTTTCGCTATGCGCTTTCAGGCGAGTTTGCCTTTGTAACCAACCTGGCGCGCAGGATTAGGATATCTCCCACCTGGGGTTTGGAGGTCTCTATGCTGAGCGAGGTTTATCAAATGACATCGGTGAACCGGATCTGTCAGGTGGAAATAATCAATACCTACGAGCATAAGCATCAGACACTTGAAAAAAATAAGCCGGATAAGGGGCTTATCCGCATGGCAACAGATATTGCGATGGTGCTGTTCAGGGTGCTCAGCCAGGATGGAATAAAAATAAGTCATTCCTTTTTTAGGACGTTGTTAACGTCTTATATCCAGGAGTCACGAATTGCTATTGAAAAATATAGTGCCCTGTCTCTTCTGAATGGGCTTGCCTATGATCGTCATACGGAGATTGAAGCTATAGAGGCTTTTGTTGACTGCTTAAAGACGGCTTTTGAAGAATTTGTCAAAGATCCGGTAGGCATTCCAATGCTCAGCGCCTGGGTAAGGATAGAGGCGGCAATCCCTGATTTTTCAGATAGGCTCAGGGATGCGGTGGAAGAAGATAACCGGTAGGACAAAGAAATGTACACGGAATATTAAACGATTAACAAGCCATGAGGTCAGGGAAAGGATGGCGTTGAGCCGCCAGATGAACAAGCGTGCTTGCGAAGTAGCCGTAACTCAAGCCGGCGGCTTTCACGGCATAGGCAAGACTGGTGTCCGGTGATATATCCGCATTAGGATTAACATCGAGCACGTAAAATGTTCCATTGCAGACGCAGATCGATTCGAGCGTAATCACGGCAGCCGATGGCGTGATAGGCCTGTTTTGATATTCGCTCCAGCTGCTGAATCTGATCCTCATCCAGCTGAGCCGGAACCTGCAGATTAATCTTTTCATAATGGAGTGATCCCGGGACAAATTTGGAGTCATAGGTGCAGAGACGATCTTTAATATTATCAAAGGCACTGAAATCCATTTCCACCGGCGGCAGCATTTCTATCCTGCCGTTGCCCCAGAGGGTCACATGGAACTCACGCCCGTCAATAAAATTCTCCACCAGCGCAGGCTGATGAAATCTATCCAGGACATAGGAAACGCGTTCAGTAAGCTCCTTGTGAGTAAGAACCACGGCTTCAGTTGTAATTCCATTACTGCAGTGTTCAAATGAAGGTTTAACTATGGCAGGGAAATCTCCCCAGCCGTTAACCCGGGGAGTCATGAAAACCTCCCAGGACGGAGTGGCAATGCTGTATCTATCCAAAACTGTTTTTACAGCAGCTTTATTCCAGCTTAGAGATAATACGTCAGGTGGTGAACCGGTGTAACAGAAATTATTCTTTTCCAGCATCGCAGCCATAACAACCTCGCCTTTCTGGATGCCTGGCAGATCTTCACACCAATTGAAGACTACATGCTCCATGGGATCATAGGGCGCCAGGATATCCCCGATATCCTGATCTCCAGCCATAAGGAGTTTGACAGAATGACCTTCATGCTCTAAAGCCTTTTTTATTTGGTCAACAACTGGCAATATGTTATCGAGTTCGGTCGCTTCCCATAAAGGGTCTACATTAAAAAGCAGAAGCACATGCCTGTCGGTCCACTTCAAGTCAGATTTCATCTTGTCTCGGTCTCCAGCTATAAGGCCTGATGTCTATGCCGTTTGAATTCAAGTTCTTATCATTAGCCAAATCGATAATCATTACGGAACAGAAGCCTGTCCCGGGCGATTGTTATGCCGGATTATCCGAACAGGATTTATCCGAATAAAAAAAGCCGCTATCTCAAATTCTCATTTGAGATAGCGGCCCAACTATCATATCCTGCTTATCCTCCGGCAATACCCAGGTATTGACGGACCCTTTAAGATGATATTATTACAAAAATAAACCTTTCGATGTCAAGAAACTTTAAAAAAAACAGGGGCAGTTAATTTATTTTTGGAAATCAGGCATCCGCAGACCCGGCTTTTTTTGACCGCTCAATCTCCTGGTGATATGCCATTGTGGAATCTTAAGCTCATTAATTTTATACTTTAAGGGGTGTCATGCTTCGGGTTAAGCCTGATCAACCTGTCCATAAGCCCTTAAATAGATCAGCGTCTTATAACCGGCAAAAGAATGAATAACTGGAGTATGGATTTTTAAACGGCCTTCAGAATCTATCAGAAACAGGGGAAATAACATGTTATATTTTGTTTTCAGATCGGCCTGGTCAATCCCTTTAAGCTCAATGCTTTCAACGACAGCGCCCCCTGAAAACAGCCTCTCAATGTACCTGTATGTAGCATCAGAGCTAAAGGCAATATGGCCGTGAAGGCCCCTGGATACCTGTCCGTCATGAAGGGCCACCTGATACCTGTTACCTCTGAAAAAATCCTGATAATTAAGAAGCGTAAGGGTGTTCACCTCATCGTTTCCTGTTAAGGCCAGCAAATGCCCCATCTCTTTATGAAGATCATCATTATCCCTGAACTCATCGGATAACACACTGCCGGCATATGCAGGCAGCCCCTCGTCATGGGCCAGCTTCACGTTTTGAATATTGGTATCCACCAACAATACGGGCATTGAATGATGACGCAGGACCCCGGCAATGTGTCGAGCCCAGGAATGCGCCCCCACAATGATTACACCATTAAATTTGCCATGGGTCAGACCTAATCCTTTTGCAAGCGGCAGCGCCGAAAATCCGTATATAATAACCGTTACAATAATAACCAGGAAGAGCAGCGGGGAAATCTGGTCGGCATCTGCTATGCCGATGGATATCATCCTTTCCTGAAAAATAACAGCCACTGCGGCGGCCACAATGCCACGGGGCGCCATCCATGCGATAAATCCGCGCTCACGCCAGTTTAGTTTTGAACCGACAGTTGAAAGGGCCACCGCAAAGGGGCGCGCTATAAATACAAGTATCCCAAGAAAAACCAGACCCTCCCATCCAATGTTGAAAAGCTCCTCGAATTTCAGCCGCGCCGCGAGGACAATGAATAATAGTGAGATCAGGAGGACGCCCAGATTCTCCTTGAACTCAAGTATATGTTTGACCGAAACCCATTTCTGATTTGCCAGCGCCACCCCCATCACGGTTGTAGCCAGAAGCCCTGACTCCGTTTGAACCATATTGGAGGCGACAAATGCCGTAATGACAAGCATCAATGTTACAGGGATATGAAGGAAATCGGGAAGCCGATTTTTATACATCAGGCCTATAAGAAGAGATGCGGTTGAAAAGCCCACGCACACCCCCACCAGCAGTGTCTTTATTATGGCAAAAATAATAACCGGCGTGGCATCCCTGATCTGGGTAATCTGGATGACCTCATATACCAGTACTGCAAAGACAGCGCCCAGCGGATCTATGAAAATGCCTTCCCATTTGAGCAGGGAATTCAGGCTGGTTTTAAGCTGAATCTGACGCAGGATAGGAATGATTACCGTGGGGCCGGTAACAACCAGAATAGCGCCAAGCATGGCAGAGGTCTGAAGGCTCAGATGAAGCGCCATGTGAGCCGCTAATAAGGTAACCAGAAAAGTGGTAAAAACACCGATGCTTATCAGTCTGTAGAAGATATTTCCTATCCCGGACAGTTCTTTGAACTTCAGATTCAGCCCGCCTTCAAATAATATCAACGCCACTGCAAGAGAAACAAAAGGCAGTAAAATCGGTCCGAACAGGGCGTCAGGGTTTACAAGATTAAGAACAGGTCCTAAAAGGATGCCGCACACCAGGAGGGTCAATATTGCAGGCAATTCAAACTGCCATGCTATCCATTGTGCCAGAATGCCTGCGATCAGGATGCCCGCGAGTTGAATCAATATTGTTTCTGACATAACATATTCCTTCTTAACAAGTATCCGGAAACGATTTATGTTGACTCTTTTCTCGATTTTTTTACACTATAATAATACTTAACAAAAATCAAATGCGGGGGCTCTTTAATGTTTATCTGGATAGCTTTTATAATATGCACGTCCGTAATAGTCTTTTCAGGTACAAAACTTGCTAAATATGGGGACATCATCGCTGAAAAAACAGGTCTCGGCAGGGCATGGATAGGGCTGGTGCTCATGGCGTCAGTAACATCCCTCCCTGAGCTTGTTACCGGCATCAGTTCTGTCACGTTTGCGGGAGTCCCGGATATTGCAGCGGGCGACATACTGGGAAGCTGTGTATTTAATATGCTGCTCCTGGCGCTTCTTGATGCCTCAAACCGTACGCAGCCCCTTTCAGTGAGGGCGCATCATGGACATACCCTTTCAGCCAGTTTTGGGATACTTCTTCTGGCAATAGTAGTCATAAGTCTTTTCCTTGGAGATCGTATTCCTCCAATAGGCTGGATCGGACTATACACCCCTCTGATTATTGTCATATACCTGATCGCAATAAGATCAATTTATTTCTATGAAAAAAACCAGATGGCTGCGCTCATAAAGGAAGCAGCCGTTGAACTGCAGTACGAAGGCATAACAACAAGGAAAGCCGTTGTTCAATACGTCATCAATGCTGCCGTTGTTGTCATATCAGCCATATTCCTGCCCAAAATAGGCGAAGCCATTGCAGAGACAACGGGGTTAGGCCAGACATTTGTCGGCAATATTTTTATAGCCGTATCCACATCCCTCCCGGAGTTAGTGGTTTCCATTGCAGCAGTAAAGCTGGGGGCGATTAACCTTGCAGTCGGGAACCTTTTCGGCAGCAATATATTCAACGTGCTTATCCTGGGCATTGACGACATCTTTTTCATAAAAGGCCCCATACTTTCATTTGTGAATCAGAGCCATATAATCCCCGGATTGTCCGCTATTGCCATGACATCCATAGCCATTATCGGGTTGACCTACCGGGCGGCAAATAAGAAATTGATCCTGGCATGGGATTCTGCAGGTATCGTTCTGGTGTTTCTCATAAATCTTGTGCTGCTGTACTTATTGAAATAGAAGGAATCGAATGATTAAAGATCTATGACCAATCCTGCCTTTGTGCCTAAGCATTTGCTTCACGTTTAAAGGGAAGGTCCGGAAAATATTCGGTTAGGGAGTGCGGGACAGGCTCAATAAGTCTATTTTTTTAAGTATTTCTATGGTATAAGCAAAAAAAATATAAGTGGTCCGGGGATACACAGGTATTTTAGGAGGTGGAATTTAAGATGGTCGGGCCGCCATCCTGCATGTAAATGCAGGATGGTTTTTTTATTCATTTTAATATCAATGCAGTCACAAAAGCACGATGCGTATATTATTAGTAGAAGACCAAAAGAATATGGCGAGCTTTATCAAGCGCGGGCTTGAAGAGGAGCGCTATGCGGTGGATGTAGCCCCAAACGGTGAAAAGGCGCTTTTCCTGGCGGAGATAAATACCTATGATTTGATAATCCTCGATATTATGCTCCCGGATACTAACGGTTTTTCCGTATGCAAGGATTTGCGGGACAGCAAAATAGACGCCTTTATTCTCATGCTCACAGCCCGAGATGACGTTAAGGATAAAATATTGGGCCTCAAGATTGGGGCGGATGACTATTTAACCAAGCCTTTTGATTTCGATGAGCTTCTGGCGCGAATTGCCGCGCTTTTACGCAGAAGACGTCCGGATAAAAGCCCTGTCCTTAAGATCGCCGATCTTGAACTGAATCAACTTACCCATAAAGTCGTACGGGAGAATCAAGAGATCAGCCTGACAGCAAAGGAATATAGTCTGCTCGAATATCTCATGCTCAATGCCAATCAGGTAGTGACGAGGACCCACATATCGGAGCACGTTTGGAATGAAGGTTTTGACAGTCTTACTAATGTAATAGATGTATTCATAAACCGGCTGCGCAACAAGATCGAACGGGGTTTTGAGAAAAAGCTTATTCATTCTCTGCGCGGTACGGGCTACATGCTCAAGGAATAAGGATGAAAAGATCTTTTCGGCTTCAGGTCATTTACGGTTTTTTGGTAATGGTGTTTTTATGCGCCTTTACGGTATTTCTTGCCTTTGTAACCACGCGCAATATGCAAAGGGTTTTTCTCAATACTATGAGAGACAACGTATCATCCCTTAAAGCGGCGGAAGAATTGGAACTGGCTTTGCTCAGTCAAAAAGGTTTTTTGGCAAATTATTTTTTAGACCAGGATCCTGTCTGGATTGAAAATCTTGAAGAAAAGAAATCGACCTTCGAGAGTTGGCTTAGTAAGGCAACGGATGCCGCTTTGACCCCTCCTGAGAAGGATATCATTGAAGATATTAAGATCCTTTACAGAACCTATGAAGGTGAGCGCTACAGGGCTAAACAGCTTTATGATTCGGGTAATATTTCTGAGGCAAAAAATATACTTCTGAAAGATATGTGGGAGGCTTTCGAGGCACTGTACCAAAAGTGCGAGGACTACCTTCGCATTAACGAATCAATCATTGAAAAATCAGAGGTTTCTTTACAAAAAAAAGTCGTAGTCATGATGATTTTGATTACACTGCCTGCACTTGTAATAATCGGCCTGGTGGGTTCCATGTTCTTTTTGCTGACGAAAAGAATTCTTGCAACCGTTGAAGGCATTGCCGTAACGACGCGGAATATTAATCTTAAAAGCCTCGGTGACCGGGTAGATACTGAAAATCTGGAGCAGGAAATGGAATACCTCGCCAAATCAATCAATATAATGCTTGAACGGCTGGAGCGCTCTTTTGAATACATAAAGGAATTCAGTTCAAGCATCGGGCATGAATTGAAGAGTCCACTGGCGATTATTAAGGGAGAATCAGAGGTAGCATTGCGCAAGGAAAGGAAAGCCGAAGATTATCGAAGGGCATTGAGAGTCAATATCGAAGAGGCAAACAGGATGATTCGCATTGTGGAAGATCTGGTGTTCCTGGCCAAACTTGATTACAACCCGGAAAATATCCAGAAAGAATCCTTTGATTTTATACCGTTTTTCGCTGATATAGAAAAGCGCGCCCAAACGCTCGTAACTCAAAAAGAAATAAACCTCACTTCGTCAGTTCCTGAAATGTCCATAACCATAGAGGGAAACAAACTGCATTTGAGCCGCCTGTTTTTTAACCTTATCCAGAACGCCGTCAAATTTACGCCTTCAGGAGGAAGTATTAATCTGTCCGTTCATCAGGAGAGAGATGTACTAAAAGTTACTATATCTGATACAGGCACAGGCATCAGCGAAGAAGATTTGCCGAGGGTATTTCAGCGATTTTTCCATAAAGAAAAAGCTCAACCCGAAAGCAGCGACAGTATCGGACTGGGATTAAGCATTGCCATGTCAATTGCGGAGTTTCATAACGGCAATATTGAAGTAAAAAGCAGCCCCGGAGAAGGCGCAATATTTACAGTATGCCTGCCAATTTATCAGGCCTGATATTTTCTTGTTCCCCCCGCCCCAAGCGGCAAATTATTACAAAAAATTAATTTAATTTTCATCTTCCGTTCATTGATGATCTGTTATCATATTTCATCCTTGGGTGCGGTGTGTTTTAAGAGAAGAAAGGTCAAAACCCGGCAGAGTTTAAGGCGAGTTAAAGAATGAAGCGAATTCTAATAATTGATGATGAGCGCAGAATAGGCCGACTGTATACGGTCTTACTTTCGGAAGAAGGGTTTGAATCAAAGCATGCCTCAAGCGTGCAAGAGGCAACCAATCTATTAATCCGCGAGCATTTCGATTTAATCTTGTTGGATATTAATATGCCGGAAGCAGACGGCAAAATAATGTATGAAGTTATCAGAGAGTATGACCGCCACATGAAAGTCATAGTTTCAAGCGTTTATCCGATTGAAGAACAGGTTCAAAGCATATTAGGCGCCTCTGCATACCATAATAAGGCACAAGGGGTAGATATTCTGGTTGCGAAGGTAAAGGAAGTTTTAGATGGTGGAGATGTATAAAAAAGCGTGTTCTTAAGAACATAATCGGGATGAAAACGTGCGGCCCCCCCATTCTCCTGGGCCGCACGCATCCCATATGTTTTTAATTGCAGGTAAGTAACTACTAATCAAAATACGAAGGAGACCAGATTATGAAAAGAAGAGTTCAGTTGTTTATCATGTTTTGTTTAGCAGTGGCATTGATGACCTTTGGCAATGCATGCGCGAAAAAGCAGGTAAAGCAGGAAACTGTACCAGTTGTCGCTCAAGTAGATGACAGCGCCGCAAGGCGAGCCGCTGAGGAAGAAGAGGCCAGAAAGCGTGCTGAAGATGAGGCGGCTGCAGCAAGGAAACGTGCTGAAGATGAGGCGGCTGCAGCAAGGCAACGCGCCGAGGCTGATTCAGCTCAGAGATTGCTGCAGGATCAGATCAATGCCTTTGAGTCGGAAAAGATCTATTTTGATTATGACAGGGCGGATCTGAAACCTGAGGCACAGGCCACCCTTGAGAAAAAGGCAAGGTTTCTTGAAGCAAATTCATCCTATTCCGTCGCGATTGAAGGACATTGCGATGAGAGAGGCACCAATGAATATAACCTGGCGCTGGGTGAAAGAAGGGCTGATGCTGCTAAAAAATATCTCGGCTCACTGGGTATTTCAGGAGACAGGATTACTACGATAAGCTATGGAGAAGAAAAACCGGTTGCGGCAGGGCACAATGAATCCGCCTGGTCGCAAAACCGCCGCGATGAGTTCAAGCTGGCAAAATAATCTTGGACATCTTTTATAGATTTTTCAAGATGCAATGAGGGCCGGTATATAAATAGCGCCGAATAAGTTAAAGGTCTATTTATGCCCGGCCTGATTTAATATATCCGTATAGCGAAATCAATACGTTTTGATAACTTTTCCCACAAGAGGCTCTATAAATGTTTGATAAGAAAATATTAATGTTTACAATCATCGTTGTGGTTTTTTCTGTGATTGTTTATTACCTTTATACGCAGATAGTCGGATGGTATCAAAAAAGGAGTAGTGCTGCCAAAAAAAGTCCTATGATCAAGAGGTGTGGCAAGTAAAAGGCATTCTTTATCACCTGTAACTTATAACCGATAGGGGACGCAATATGTCAAACAAAAAGATCATAATAATTTCTTTAACAGTGGTAGTTTTTTGTATTGCTGCCTATTTTTGTTATATCATGATTGCTGGTTGGCAACAAAAAAGGACTGGTGCTGATGTTAATCAGGATCTTATCACATTGCAGGTCAAGAATGACAGCCTGAGAAGGGAATTGTCAGCACTTGAAGAAGAGATAAGCAGGTTGAAGGGATCAAAAGACATCAGTGCAAGACTGGAAGAGGTCTTCGGAAATAAAGCATCTCTTCTTTCACTAACGAAAATGGACCTGACCTTTAAAGAGATAGAGGAACTGGTCATGGAATTCTTTTCCTATATTGATGAAAAGGGTTATGTTACCAGGAATAAGCTGACCGGCAGCGCCTATAGTCAGTATGAGATTCTGGAGAACGACTTATCTATGACGGTTCCCATCAGTTCCGGGGAAACGGAAAATCTATATCATTTAGCTCAGAATGCCGGCCATTTTTTCAGGGTATTAGGAAAACAAAGACTTTTCCTGGTTAAAGATATATTGACGGATGAATCCGACGTTATTGAATTTGCAATGAAGACCTTTTATATCTGGTACACCTATGAAAATGAGAACGGAAAAAGGATGAAGGACCGGCCGTCACTCCAGACCCTGTATGATTACAGCAGTTTTTTCCTGAACAGCCTCGGTGGAAGGGGCTACCTTTTAAGAAGGGATTCAAAGATCCGCATACTCACCAGCTTTTACTCCGTTCTAATCATCGATATGGCTAATGATAAGAAACTGAATTCCAACGGAATCGATATCCGTCCTTTTATCAAAACAACTTATGATGATGTAAATGACAACTTGAGCCTGACCGATAAAGTGGAGTACCTGGCGGAGCTGGACAAATTAAAGATAAAATACAAGATTCCCTGACACCTTAGCAAATAACAAAGGAACGAATTAATCCATAAGACCCCAAAAAAGATGCCTTTGTGCTGCAATCTGAATAAGTGCGGCCGCAGACGAGCCGAATCTCAATACGGCAGCTTCCAGATTAAGAGTCACAACTATTTAATTTTTGGCGGTCCTACGGTGAATCAGCTTTTCGATCTCCACCGCAAAGAAAACCACGGATGACAAAGCCAGGGTAAATATCAGCTCATACAGCGTCAATGGTTCAGTCTTAAAAATGGGATTCAACTGGGGCATATAGATGGTCGCCATTTGAAGAGCAAATGTTAAAAGCAAAGCCCCTATCATGGATTTGTTCGAGAAAAAACCTTGAGTGAAAATCGATTCCTTTTCAGACCGTATTGCAAGAACATGGCCCATCTGACTCAGGCACAATACGGTAAACACCATTGTCTGCCAGTGGGCATGCCCGGTTCTGATAGTCCATGCCTGGGTGAAAAGTGATACGGCGCCCATCAGCAGTCCGACCCATATAATGTGTACGCCGAGGCCGTTGGCAAAGATGCTCTCTTTTGGATGTCTGGGGGGTCTTTCCATAATGCCCTTTTCCGCCGGTTCTGTAGCAAGGGCAAGCCCCGGCAGGCCGTCAGTAACCAGATTGATCCAGAGTATATGAATGGGCAAAAGTGGGATCGGGAGCCCCAAAAACGGGGCAAGGAATATCGTCCAGATTTCGCCCGAGTTGCTCGTCATGGTGTATTTAATAAATTTGCGTATATTGTCGAAGATCCGCCGGCCCTCTTTCACCGCCTTCACAATGGTTGCAAAGTTGTCGTCCATGAGGACCATGTGGGAGGCCTCTTTTGAGACGTCCGTTCCTGTAATCCCCATCGCCACTCCGATATCAGCCCTCTTGAGCGCAGGGGCGTCATTCACCCCGTCTCCGGTCATTGCAACAAACTGACCTCTGTCCTGAAGGGCCTTGACGATCTTCAGCTTCTGTTCAGGCGCGACCCTTGCGTACACCCGTATGTGCTCAACCCGCTCTTCAAACTCCTCAAGGGTCAGCTGATCGAGTTCCCTCCCTGTGAGAACCGCATGGGATTCTTGTTTGAGTATCCCCAGCCTCCTGGCAATGGTTGTTGCGGTAAGGGGATGATCGCCTGTTATCATGACAGTCCTGATCCCGGCTGTCCTGCATAATCCCACAGCCTGCCTGGCCTCTTCCCTGGGAGGGTCCATCATCCCTGCAATGCCAAGGATGGTGAGGCCTGTCTCAACACTGCCTGGAGACATATCGTCGGGCAATGCATCCCAGGCCCTTCCGGCAATGCCGAGGACCCTGAGTCCGTCAGCGGACATTCTTTCGTTGACTCTTTGGATCTCACCGGCGTCGATATCCTTCAACTCGTCACTGCTCAAGATGCCTGTGGCCTTGTCCAGCAGGACATCGATGGCCCCCTTGGTAAAGGATGTAAATTTCCCATTCGGCCCTCGGTGAAATGTCGTCATGCATTTTCTGTCGGAATCAAAAGGAATTTCCGCCACTCTAGGGTGATCCTGCTCAAGGGCCTTTTTGTCAAACCCGAGGCGTTTTGCTATGGCATATAAGGCAACTTCTGTCGGATCGCCAAGTACCTGACCGGACGCATCGGTCTCCGCATCGTTGCTCAGGGCAAGTGCGATGAAAAGGTCTTTATTAGCCCCTGGATCAAGCTCCCTTGCAGCTGACACCTTGCCGTTCATATACACCTCTTCGACAGTCATTTTATTCAAGGTGAGTGTGCCGGTTTTGTCGGAGCAAATATACGTGACTGATCCAAGTGTTTCTACTGCCATAAGTTTACGTATCAGGGCATTCTGCCTGACCATCTTTTTTGCCCCAAGCGCCAGCGAGATAGTGATGACAGCAGGAAGGGCCTCAGGAATCGCTGCAACGGCGAGGGAGATTGCGGTAAGAAGCATAAGCAACGGCTCCTCTCCCCGCAAGATTCCTACGACAAAAACAATGGCGCAGATAGCAAGGACAGCGAGGGCAAGCTTCTGACCGAACGAAGCGAGCCTTTTCTGGAGCGGGGTCTTAACCTCCCCTTCCTCCTGCAGCATGCCGGCTATCTTTCCGATCTCGGTAGCCATGCCCGTTGACGTGACTATTCCTTTTCCTCTGCCATAGCTCACAATTGTGCCTTTATAGGCCATGTTTTTACGGTCGCCTATGGATAAGTGCTCGTCATGCAGAGGGCTGATCTGCTTTTCAACAGGTAGGGATTCTCCGGTCAGGGCGGCTTCCTCAATCCTTAACTGGGCAGTCTCTATCAATCTCATGTCGGCAGGAACAATCTTTCCAGCCTCCAGAATCACGATGTCCCCCGGCACAAGATGAGCCGCCGGTATATTAATGGGATTTCCGTCCCGTATCACAAGGGATTGGTGTGCAGCCATTTTTTTGAGCAATGCCATCGCTTTTTCAGCCCGGTATTCCTGGACAAAGCCGATTATTGCGTTAAGCACTACAATCACGACAATGGCTATGGTATCGGAGAGTTCTCCTATAGCTCCGGCTATGATTGCGGCGCCGATAAGCACGAGGATCATCAGGTCCTTGAACTGGTCGAGGAACATCATGAAAATAGTTTTTTTCTTTTTCTCCGTCAGCTCGTTATAACCATGCTCAAGCAGTTGTTTTTGGGAGGTTTCTGAGGAAAGGCCCTTTAGAGACGAATCGAGTTCCTCCATGACTTCCTGGATGTTCTTTTGATGCCAATGCATTGTCCCGGTCTCCTTCTATATAAAAAAATAAGGCAGGATAAGATTAACGGATAACATTCGAAAAATCCTATGGATATATTCAGCGTGTAAAGAAAATTACCTATATTATATGGATATTTTTTTAATGGATTTGGATGATAGCCTTAATGGGTTTAATCGTCTGAATGCACCCGGCCATGTATAATATATTATAAGATCAGCTGACTTTCAAGAAAATGCGGTATCGCTGAAGGTTAATACTGAATAAAATGATCTGTCAGTTCTATTTCACGCGAAATGGGCTTGTAGGGGGTCATACCGGCCTTTTCGAGGATCAGCTGTCCCTTCTGTCCTGCCAGGAAGGAAATAAAGCCGGTCCCCAGACCTGTAAAGGGCTCATGGGTAATGCCGTAGACCTCCCGGTAAAGGGCTTCGGTTGAGCCGTCGGCCGACGGGGATTCTTTTCTTAAGGGGAGCACCTTCAGGTCGGGGTATTTGTTTCCCTTCTGATAAAACCAGCTCCCTCCCAGTATCCCTATCGCCGCAACATTATTTTTTACGTAATCGATAACCTCATCGGTAGTTCCAAGGGAGTAGCTCCGGATTGGGGCGGACGAGCCGTTTAATGTGTAAAAATATCTATTTACGCTTGAGGATGCAGTCATGACCACTACAACAGGCACCTCTGCATTAAAAGCACTATCAATCTGCCTCCAGTCGATGATCTCTCCAGATAGGATTTTCTCTACATCACCATAGGATATACTGTTAACGGGGTTAGAGCTGCTTACGGCTGCCACGATCTCGTCATCCGCCAGTTTGAAAGTTTGCAACACGTGCTGATAATTGGTTTTTATGGCCTCAGCCTCTTCATCATAAAGGTTCCTGCAGATGATGCCGGTTTGTATTTCATTGGCAAGAAGTTTTTCCATTACCTCTTTTTCAGGAAGGTATAAAGGAGTGATATGGGCATTCGGATAGAAAACGGAGAATGTGCTCAGCTCCGGATCAGTTACAGGACGAAGTGATTCATCAATGCCGATGATCAGATTTCCCATTGTAGGCAAAGACGGCTTATTAGCCTGATCCTTATCACTGCAACCTGTGAAAGCCATGGCAAGGAAAAGCACAAGCATTATAATACTATTCTTCATCTTTTGTCCTGAATTTTTGATAAAGCTTATATACACGGAAAATTCCGTATAAAATAATGATGATGCTGAAGATATTCATTTTATTTCCATTAAGATTGGGAAAGAAATCAGTCAGCAACATTGCACTGCCCAGGGCTATATAGCAAAAAGGAATTATGATGCCGAGTCCGTACAGGGCTTTTCCGATATTAATCTTTTTCATCTAGAACCTTAATCATCAGTTTTATGATATAGACCATTCTCAAAAAAAGAGGGGGCACAGTGCCGGCGCAGTTTTAAAACCACGCTGGAATCCGCTGTGCCCCCCCTTAAAGTTAAAGAATCAGATATTACGTACCGGCGCCTGAATCCTACTGGAGAATGAAACGAATCGGAAGTTTATACTTCTGACGGGTCTTTACCCCGTTTTTCTCTCCAGGTATCCATGCAGGCATCGACTTAACCAGACGAATAGCCTCGTTGTCGCACAGCTTATGAAGAGGTTCGACTACTGCAGCTTCAGAGATCTTCCCTTCCTCATCCACGGTGAATTCAACCACAACCTTGCCTTCGATTCCCATTCTTGAAGCCATTGCAGGATAATTAAGGTTCTTGCTCAGCCATTTCGTCAATGCAGCCGATCCGCCGGGGAACTCAGGGTCCTTGATAATATCAGGGACAGGCTCCGGTTCGGGCTCGGGCTCCGGCTCAGGGGGTGGAGCAACTACTACAACGGTTTCCACCTCTTCCTCCTGAACAGGGACTTCATCGAGGATGGGCGCATCCACAGCCGCAGAGGCCTCATCCATGGTAGGCAGCATTTCCTCTTCCTTCACCTCTTCCTCAACTACCTTTGGAGCAACGTACTTGGCAGCGGCTGGCTTTGGAAGATCGATCTTTTCAATAGGCGGAGCCGCTTTAAGCTCGGTATAATCGATTACCTTCACCTTCTTTGAAGATTCCGTTATCTTTTCTTTGAAAAGTCCGGGACCAACCATGCCGGATACAAACAAAAACAGAACGACCAGGGCAGAGACGGTAAGATAAAACGGGTAGTTGTATCTCAAGAGAAAGGCGCCGTAATCCTTGTGCCGGTATTCAAATACAAGTTCATCCCAATTACTAAATAATTTATTCATACTTCCTCACTTTTTCCCCATTCATCAGAGCCGCTTAAAGCAGCCGGATGAGATGGCGGCATAATGACATTCCCGGAAGATCCTGCTGACAAATAGGAATGCCAAACTTGATTTTTAATAAAAAATAATGTCACAATCTGAGGTTTAATTAACAATATCAACCTGATGATTGTTTACCCTTCAGTTACCCTCCAACCGGTGCCGGGCTGCCCCCCGTAAAAGCATCAATAAGCGCCTTATCTTCTACGGCAAAATCCACAAGGGCATACCTTGCAATGCTGTTTATTGTGAGTTCATCAAGGGTGTCAACCAGGTTTTCATAGGTTGATTCATCCTGGGGCTTGACCAGAACAACCAGTTTATCATTCAGGTTGCTCTGTTCCTGCAGGACCTTTCTCAGGCCGGCATCGGTATAATTGGTCTCCGTAACCTGCGCCTGAGTAAAGCCGATATACCAGTATAGCTTGTTATCCTCACCAAGGACAATGTTCAGTACGTTTTTTTCGTTTACCTTAGGCTGGTTGGTGTCTTCCTGGTTCTTCTCCGGAAGCACCAGCTGCATTACCTGTGGTTTGATAAACGTAGTAGCAAGTATAAAAAACGTAAGGAGCAGGGCCGCCAAGTCCACCATCGGGGTCATGTCAATCCTCGTAGGCATCTTCTTGCCCTTTTTGACAATGCCGCCCTTATCTCCACCTTTTGATCTTTGCTCGGTATTTACTTCTCCCATAATGTATACCTTTTAATTATATGAGTGTGTTTGTTTCCTTATCCGTAATAAGGTTGAACCTGTTGACATTGCAGTCCTGCAGGCTGTCCAGAACCTTTTTAATTACGGGGTAATTCGTTGTCTTGTCACCTTTGACAACCATGCGCACATCGGGGTTGACTATCCTTGTATAGACAATCCAGTCAAGAAGTTCATTCTGACCTTTATCAACAGGAATGCCCGGCAAGGTGGTATTTTTTTGCTGGGTATCAGTGAGGTTAAGAAACTGCTTTAAACCAGACAGGGGCATGCCGTAACCGGTTTGACGTGAGAATTTCTCAAGCTCGCTTTCGGTTAAGCCCAGGCTGTATTTCTCGTTTAATCTCTCACCCAGCTTCCTCAGATTTTTTGTCCCATCCGTCCTGTAAAAGACCCTGCCGTCGGCGGAAATCACTATTGTGCCGTTATTGGTTTCAGGCAGCTTTACCTCAGATGTTGCATGGGGTGTAGTGATAGTAACAAAGTCTGATGGCGCAAATGTGGTAGTCATCATGAAAAAGGTAACCAGCAAGAAAAAGAGATCGACCATAGGCGTCATGTCTAGCACAGGGCTATGTCGTTGCATCTTTACTTTAGCCATAATTTTTTACCCCATTTATTAATTAAGTTTTTCAGTATGGGTGATGGAGAATGTCCGTATTAATGTTTGAGCGGCTTCAGCAGCCGTGTATATTATACGGTCGATCCTGGTTGTGAAAAAGTTATAGAAGACGATTGCCAGCATCGATGTGCCTATGCCCAGGGCTGTGTTTATAAGTGCCTCTGAGATACCGGTGGCCAAGGCTGTTGCGTCAGGGGAGCCTGCGTGGGCCAGGGCTGCGAAGGCCCTGATCATTCCGAGAACCGTTCCAAAAAGACCCAGAAGCACTCCTATTGAGGCGCAGGTCGAGAGGATCGGCAGGTTTCTTTCCAGCATCGGCATCTCCATACCCTCGGCGTCTTCGATCTCTTTCTGTACTGCGAGGGTCTTCTTCTCAACAGTCAATCCCTGGATCTTGTCCATCTCCTCATACTTATCAATGCCTGCCCTAATTATGTTGGCTATTGAACCTTTCTGCATATCACACTGTTTTTTTGCGGCTTCAAGATTAACGTTGGAAATGTGTTCTTTGACAGCCTTTACAAATCTGAACGGGCTCTGTGAGCCTCTTGCCTTTTTCAGTGTCCACCATCTCTCAATGGCAAAGGTAATAACCATCATGAGCAACGTCATAAGGATCGGGACAATAAAGCCGCCCTTATAAACAGTGCCCAGGTAGTTTCCGGTAAGGGGGTTATTGGCAGGATTGTTGTCTATAAAGTTTGAAGGATCTCCCATTACATACTTAAAAATAATAATAGCTATTATCAACTCAACCGGGATGGCAATCATCGCGAAAAGCGTGCTCGCCTTATGAGAAACTGCTCTGGTGTCTTTCTGCTTTGGTTCTTTTGTTGTTTTCATTTTTTAATTCTCCTGTGTTAATTATTATTATGTTTCAAACTAACTATTAATAAACCTCTCCCAGCCGGTTTGCATTGATAAGTAACCCTGACAAACTGCAGGATTGCCTGTGCGCCCGTGCTGAAGTGCCTCACCCGTGAATTATTGCTTTTCCTTTTTTAAATCCGAATTCAACAACAAAACCTGATTGAAAAATCCTGCTTTTTTACCGGTACAACTGATTCAATGGCTATACATTTATTCTCTCGGATTTGTCAAGCCATAAACTTTTACTGAGCCACAGGCAGCGTGAAGGTAAAGGTGCTTCCCTGTCCAAGCGATGATTCAACCCAGATTGTGCCCCTGTGAGCCCGCACTATCTCCTTGCATATGGCCAGGCCCAACCCTGTGCCTCCCGGCTCCTGTCCGTTGACCTGCACGAACTTCTGAAATATCTTGGACTGATATTCTATCGGGATGCCGGGGCCGTCATCAATCACCGCCAGGTGGACGTGAGCGCCGATCCTGTCGGCGGTGAGTCGTATGTGCCCCCCGGGGCGAACGTACCTTAATGCATTGGAAATCAGGTTTGTTAAAACCCACATGATCTTGTTCTCGTCGGCCGTTACTCCCGGCAGCCCCTCAGCAGTATCCGTCGAGAGGCTGACGTTTTTTACTCCAATCTGCTTGCTGAATACATCCTTCATCTGATCGAAGACCGTCTGTACATCCATGCTTTCAAGGACCAGGTCGATTTTGCCTGCCTCCATCTTGGAAAGGTCAAGCAGGTCGTTTATCAGGGCCTTCATGCGTTTAATCTCTTCATGGGCCGTCCGTATAAGATCCTTGTCCCTGGCCTCCAGTTTCGGGGCCACATGTTCAAGAAGAAGGTCTATGCTCATGCTCATGCTTGTAAGCGGAGTCCTGAGTTCATGTGACGCGGCCATGACGAAATCATTTTTAAAATCCTCGACTTCCTTTAGCCTCGTGACATCCCTGAGAAGAAGAACCACCCCGGAGATATTTCCCTCCATGCCCTTTGTCATGCTGATGGAAAACATGTAGTGATATGCCTTCCCTTCGCGATGGAGCATTATTATCCGCTGCTCATCAGGTATGTCTTTCGGTTTAACCCCGGTTTCAATGGTCTTCTGTATCAGCTCACAGACTACCTGGACCGGGATTATATCGCCGCATTTGAGATTGATCTCTTCCGACAGCTCCAGGTCCAGTATCCTCCGCGCCGCGGGATTGATGCCTGCCACCCTCAGGTCCGTGTCAAAGACCACCAGCCCGTCATCAATGCTTGAAATGATCCCGTCATTCCTGTTCTTCTCAATGATGACCTTCTCTATGTTCAGATCGCGAAAATGTCTGAGCTGCCGGGCCATCTTGTTGAATTCACCCGCCAGGCTTCCCAGCTCGTCTTTCCCGTCGACACGGACCTGAACTCCATAGTCGCCTTCGGATATCTTTCTGGAGGCGGTCATGAGCTCCCTCAGCGGCCGCACAATGCGCCCGGCAAGAATAAGGCTCAGGCTCAGCACCACGATAAGCCCCAGTGCCGCAACCACCACTGTGGACAACAGGGTCCTGCCTGCCAGATTCCGGGACTGAATGCTGGCCTCATACATGGCGGTCTCATTAAGGTCGCGGAGTTTAATAGCCCTGTCGCGCACCCTCAGGAACAATGGATAGACTGTCTGAGTATAAAAAAGCAAATTCGACTGCGGAGATTCATCTGTTTCTGCCAGATAACTGATGGTGGAGAACTGCTTGTTATAATCCTCATAATAGGCCACCATTGATTCATAAATCTCCTCCTCGCCAGGGAGATGCACACTTTCCCTTGCAATGTCGAAGAGGCTGTCGATTTCGCTGTCGTTCTTCTGGAATTTTGAAATCCCTGTTTCCTGGTCTCCAAGATAAATCATGAGTATTGCATTGTTCTGCCGTTCAAGCGCCTCCACTATTTTTCCTGCAGTGGTGATTCTCCGGTAATTTTCCTGCAATATGTCTTCTGTTGAATTTCTCAGTAAAACATGATTCAAAATTGTCCACGCCACAATGACACACATAAGGGCAAGGATAATCCCGTACCCTGTAAGGATCTTCTGTTTCAGTGTCATCTGGAAATTTACCCCTTTTTGTGGCGGAAGCCGACATTTTAAAAAGCAAACAGCGTGCCATCGGCTGAGTAAAGTAAATTCAATAAGTTATTGGGAAAGTAAAGGCATTGGGCCTTGAATTCTGAAAAGATTGGCATATTAAGGCATTGAAAATTGCAATGGATAATATATGGAGAGGTGAAGTCAGATGCCGTAGGCCTTTCTTCTGCGCCATAGGGTAGCCTGGTCTATGCCGAGGATTTCCGCTGCCTCCTGCAGGGAGCCTGTCTTTGCCATGATCCTCCTTATATGCAGCTCTTCTATGACGGACAGGGGGACCATATCGCCCAGTGCCTCTGATGCAGGAACGGGGGTGATATTTTCAGGAAGATCACTATCGCCTACCTGGTTCGCGCTTCCAAGAATAACGGCCCGCTCGATGGTGTTGCGAAGCTCCCTGACGTTGCCGGGCCATTTGTACCCTGTCATCCGTTTAACGGCTTCATCAGTAAATCCCTGAATTGTCTTGTGGTTGATCCTGCAGAAATAGGCAAGAAAGCTTATGGCAAGAGGCATAATGTCTTCGGGCCTTTCCCTCAGAGACGGCACAGTAAGATTTATAACATTGAGTCTGTAAAAAAGATCCTCTCTGAAGATTCCCTCCGCCACGTGTTTTTCGAGGTCTGAATTGGTTGCAGCGATGATCCGCACGTTCGCCTTTCGGGATGTCGCCTCACCCACGCGCTCAAATTCCTTGTCCTGAATGAACCGAAGCAACTTGGCCTGTATGGAAAAGGGCATTTCACCGATCTCATCCAGAAAAATCGTGCCGCCTTCGCAGGCTGCTATGCGGCCCGGATTGTCCTTGACCGCGCCGGTAAAGGCGCCTCTTACATGTCCGAAGATCTCACTCTCTAGAAGATCATGGGGAACCGCGGGACATGCCACTATGCCCAGGGGCTTTGTAGATCTGCCGCTCCAGTTGTGTATGGCCCTTGCGAAGACTGACTTTCCTGTTCCACTTTCGCCTCTGAGGAGGATGATAGCCTCTGAAGGGGCCGCTTTTTTAGCAATCTCCATGAAACGCTGCATTGAGGCATTTGCGCTCTGAAAGGGGCTATCCTCCTTACCGAGGTACTGCATATTTTCCTTCAAGGTCACAACCTGATTTTCCAGCTGCCTGATCCTGGCAATCCTCAGGGTCATCAGCTTGATCTGGTCGGTTGTGAAGGGCTTTACGATATAGTCGGTTGCACCTCTCCTTATGGACTCGACCGCGCTCTCGATCGAGGCATAGGCCGTGATTATTACAATCTTGATCCAGGGGGAATCGGACAGGAGGATAGGGATGAGATCCATGCCATTGTCTTTGCCGAGCTTAAGGTCAACAAAGGCCATGTCAAAGGAGCGCCTTTTGGCCTCATTTATCGCGTCCGTGAAATTGCTGACGCTGACAACGCCATGACCCTCAGCCTCCAGACAGTAGGTGAGGGTCTTGCGTATGTTGGTCTCGTCATCGACGATAAGGACGGAAAGTCTTTCTTTTACATGCTCATCGATCGGCGCCATAATACCTTGAGTTTTTTTCTAAAAAGACCAAATAAGGTTATTCTCAAGTCATTAAAATTACTTGCCAGCGGCACTTTTGAATTCCGCTAAAACCTCTTCATCTACGGATGCTCCCAGTTTCTTAGCATTATTTGCATCTTCCCATGCCTTCTGAAAGTCTTCTTTAACATAATAAATCATCGCGCGTGAGAAATAGGGCTCGCCGTCCTTCGGATCCAGCTCTATTGCCTTGCCGTAATCGGCAACGGCCTTGTCATCCTCGCCCTGCTGGCCGTATGCATCTCCACGGAACTTGTATGCCTTGGCCGAGGCGGGATCAATTTCAGTCGCCTTGGTGAAATTTGTTATGGCTTTATCATAATCGCGGTTATTATAATAGAGGGTTCCGAGACCAATATAAATCATGCCTGATTGGGGGTCCAGTTCCAGCGCCTTATTGAAATCCGCTACACCCTGTTCATACTGTTTGCTGCCTGAATAGGCGTATGCGCGATTGACATAGTTGTCCTTGTTATCAGGGGCCATTTCTATGGCCTTGTTGAAATCAAGAATCGCCTGATCGTACTGATTCTGATTATAGTATATATTGCCCCTTGCGGCATACGCCTCCTTGTATTCCGGGGTCATTTCGATGGTCTTTGAAAAGTCAGCTATCGCCTCGTCATTCTTGCCCATCTCCGCATACAGATGTCCCCTGAAATAATAGGCATCTGAAGAAATTTCCGGGAACAGTTCTATGGCCTTGCTGAAGTTGGAAATAGCGGTTTCTTTCTGGCCGTCTTTATAATTCTGCCTTCCCTGGTTATAAAAATCAATGGCCTCGTTTTTGGCCTTCAGCTCTTTTTCCTGCTCGGCTTTAACTTCCTTTTCCTCTTGTTTTTTAGAAGATGAAGCAGCATAGACAAATACAGGCACCAGTAGCAGCAGCATCAGTACCACCAAATTTTTAATAGTCATAGGTGACTTCATAAATACCTCCGTGATAATTTATATTTGAATTTGAAATGTAAAATTTATCATACTAAATGGACGCCATATTTCAACAAATATCTTTTCATAATGAATAATAATCTTTTTTAATAAAAGGATCGGTTATATTCAGCAATGTCCGGTTAGGATTTTGCATTAGCATGCATCCTCGTCATGGGAGGGCCAATTTTATTAAATTGAAATGGATCGGATGCAAAATTCCGGCAAAAGGTGATCTAAAGCGGGCGGGTATG
>Ga0209287_10000413_pt1 | contig 26597 bp, 21 predicted proteins | sample PPLLak3cmMay2015_2_FD_187255 | JGI IMG/M metagenome (GOLD analysis project Ga0209287, IMG submission 187255) | Freshwater sediment microbial communities from Prairie Pothole Lake near Jamestown, North Dakota, USA - PPLs Lake P8 Core (1) Depth... | ecosystem: Environmental > Aquatic > Freshwater... | reverse complement strand
CGCATACCCTGAAAAACATTTCCCATTATAGGCGAACTTTAGAGCGATTCGCATAGATGAACGACAAGTGTTCCTCCCATAAAATCATTCTCATCAATAAGAAGATTATTCTATAAAAACCAATGAGATATGACACAGTAACACGAACATTCCAAAAAAAAAAACAGGAAGAATACTGCATCCGATGAGAAAAGAAGACCAATGAGGAAGCATATTAATTTAAAAGATAGGACTATCGTGGATATCGAACCACTTATCGGCAGGGAAGATGCTAAAGAATTTCAACGTTTTATCAACGCGCTCACCAGAAAAACAATGACTTAAAACGCAAACGACAGATCAAAAAAAGGACAGCTAATCTACCTCAAAGCACTCGGAGAAGGTCTTCTTATTGGAGATTGTTTTGCAAAGCCAGGTTTTGTAAGAAACCATGGGAACGTCAACCTTGGGATCGCAATTGCGAAAAAATGGAGAGGAAAAGGTCTAGCAAACATCCTTCTGACAGAGCTGATCAAACATGTAGAGAAAAGATGGCATCCAAAAAAACATATACCTCCACGTTGTTTCAGCAAATACCCAAGCAGGTCACCTCTATGAATCCCTTGGTTTTTGCATCATCGCACCGTTTCCCCAATGGTTTGAATACAATAAAGGATATCTTGACGAGCATCTGCTCATCCTTGAAAAAAAATGCTTTTTAGCGCAAAAAAAAAACCCCATTTAAGTAGGGATTAAAAAAAGATACCCATCCAGCTTCACGGTGCTGACCATCGAAGCCTCAATCGTAACTACAGTTGGTTTCTGAATCTCAACGGTAAAATAAGATTTCGGGTCCATCAATTGAAGCTCTTTTTTTGACTGACTCACCACAATCATTTCTCTAATGAGTTCCTTACCACCAAATATCTTCGAAGGCTGAATGTCTTTCCCATCAATCACTTTCTCCGACCAGCTGGAAAGCTCAAGAGCACGGACCTTATTTTCGTGGAGAGAAACAATTAAGAAAAACGAGTTGTCGTATGAGAAGAAATCACCTTTGCGGTATGCTGGGATCCGGACCAGATATGTCATCCGAAAGACCTCTTTGCTGTCTTTCATCCCAGCAGTTGACGCGGATTGTTTAAACTCACCGCCGAACTGCTCCTGGATTTTTTTTGCTATGGAGAACGCGGTTGCTTTTTCACTGAGGAAAAAATCAAGTCCTTGACGTGTTTCATCAAAGTCAGTGATATATAACCCTCGTTTACCGTTCTTTTGTAATTGCACGACCAGGGATTCTACGGCAGACCGAAGAATCTTCAACTCTTCCTTCGGAAATGTTCGTTTCTCCGCTCGTATCTGGATGATCGCCTCATAGTACCCCCCAGCCTCTCGAGAGCAGACATCACAAGTGTTCCGCCTGATGCGTACAGTCAGTGGATGTTGCTCCGTGATCTGTTTGTCTTCTAAAAAACCAGAGATGAATACCGTACAACGCAGGATGCGATCCTGTTCCTTACACTGGGTTTGTATTTCGACGTTTTTTAGTTCAGGGCTAATCGAAAAAGTATCTTTGATATGCTGTTTCAGGGTATCGCCAAAGTCTTCTTGCACCCAGGTGTTCTTGTGTTTATAAGAGGAACAACGCGGACAAAGCGTGATATCCATAATGGTTGGTCCTTTGGTAAACTGCGTATGCTTCAGATAGCAGCTGAGGCAGACACCGTTTCGAAAGATTGGTTCGTCTTTCCCGCATTCAACACAAAACATGATTTTTAATCCATACCTGTTAGGTTCTTTGTGTGAGATATACACCATAGATTATTAAGCCTGCCCCCAGAAGGAAAAACCAGGAAAGGTTCGTACCAAGGAAAAACGACATCAGAATCGTGAAGAGAGGGATGAAATTCAAAAACACTGCTGCTTTACTCGCGTCAGTATGTTTTAACCCATAATACCAGCCAAGATACCCAAATAATGAACACGTCAATGCCAGGTAGAGAACCGCAAGCCATCCATCCAGTGAGGTCTGTTGGAGAACCGGACCGATATGGAAAATAACAAAGGGAAGATAGAACAAGGTCCCAAGACCGAACGCATACGTGGTAATCACAAACTCATCATAGGTCCGTAACAGACGTTTTCCCACAAGCGAGTACAGTGCCCAACAGAGTGCAGACAAAAGCATAAGAACCCCGCCGATGAAAAAAAGATTATCAAAGGTCACCTCTTGTTTTGACAGATCGGAAAACATAATGGCAAAAACCCCGATAAACGACAGGGCAATACCAGCAATCCTTTTTCGCGTCAATTCCTCGTGCAGGAAGAGACTAGAAAGAATCGCAATAAAAATCACATTGGTGTTGATGAGCACCGAAGCGGTGGGAGCATTGGTATAATGAATCCCAATGAACTGGAACAGATACAACAGCGTCACCCCGGTCAGTCCTAGGGCGATTAACCAGGGTAACTCCTTTTTCGGAAGTTTCAAGGGTTTCTTCAGCAGTACCACAAGTAATAACATCAATGGAGTAGCAACCAGAAACCGAAGGAATCCTAAATCAATAGGGTCTATCTGCTTTGTCGCTCTTTCGACAACAATAAAAGATCCAGCCCAGACCAATGAAACAAGAATGAGCAGAAATGCTATGAGGATATTCTTGTTCATGAGCATCGATAAACAGGAACATGGTTATAAAACGATATCATAAGAAGGACCCGAGACAGTTGAGTTGTAAGAATGATTCATTTTGTAAGAATAAAAGAATCAAAAACAAGACCATCAGGTTTTTTTGCTTCAAATATTAAGGTCGTCGCATTCACGGTTAACAGACAATAATGATAGGTTTTTTCTGAATACACTGTCCAGGGGCTGTACCCATTGTCGTAAAGGGGAGAACCGCCGCCACCGGTGACAATATACGTAACACCATTGACATAACTATGTTCATAATTATGATCATGACCATTAAAAACGATGTCTATGTGATAATATGCAAACACTGGTGCCCATATCTTCTGCAGAATGGTTGTGTTTCCATGTTCACTTGAGCTATAAACCGGGTGATGGAAAAAGACAATAGTGAAGGGCGCATGATGCGTCTGTAAGTCATGAACAAGCCAGAGGAACTGAACAAATCGATACCTATTGTATTTATTTGAGTCAAGACCGATACAATGCACAGGTCCATTCTCAAAGGAATACCAGCGTTCATTGAACGGAAGGGAAAAATAAGAAAAAAACAGGTGGCTATAATTTTCATGATTTCCAAGAACAGGATAAAGCGTACTATTATGAACAAAAGGTGATGCAGTGAAAAAATCAATCCAATCATTTGCGTTCTTGCCGTCATCGACAAGATCCCCGGGTTTGAGAACAAACGCAGGTTGTTCTTTTTCTATTGCCTGAGATACCAATAATACGGTCTGCCAATTATCCCAAACTCCCTGCGAATCACCATAGGCGACAAATCTGATCGTGTCATTTCTGGGAAATGCTGTCCAAAACGTATAGAGTGGGCTTTCGATTTGATCAGAAACAACAGTATAGTAATATTTCTGACCCGCAGTTAAACCCTTGATATTTACGGTATGTTTTGTTTTAACGCACATACATTTTTCCACCGTCACATTACCAAGCATAGGACTGCTTCCCCAATGCACCTCGTTTTGTGCAGTCGGTGTTGTTGTTTTCCAAGAAAGGATAATCGAGTCAGATTGCGCATTTTGAGGATATGGACCAATGAGAAACATTGCATGAGCACCACTACTACTTAATCCAACAAACAAGAGAAGGAAACTAACAACCATCGTAGCGAGTTGTATGGTGTTTCTCTGAGATCCCCCAACTATCATGTATCCTTACATATGATATAATTTGATATAAATTTTTGGATAAGAATACTTCTTTATTCGCTTCCAATGAAAAACGCCGGCAATCATATGCTTTCAAAACACGGTAAAAATGATTTCTTTTCGGAATCAGGTAAGAACCGTACAGAACCAGGGTACCTGATGTACAACAAGACGCTTTAAAGCAAATACACACAATAGGAAGTGAGGAGTGATAAAAAATGATGATTGTTGGTCAAGTATCAAGCCCGGAAGAAGCAAGCGAAGTGGAATTCATCGCCAAATCCTTTGTCGTAGCAAACCGCGCACGCGTCCTTGCCTTACGGCTCCGAGAGGTGTAAAATCATGGAGAAAAAAATAAAAAATAAAAAGAACGTCCCAAACGATATCCCTATCGTCTGGGTGAACATCGTGGATGGGGAATAACCCAATCCCCTACCTATGATTTTTCTAAATGAACTGATTTAGGGTTTTTTTTTGTTGTTTTTCCATCATTTGATTCATTGGAGTCATTAATCTTTTTCCCACTCTCAAGGGTTCCATCGGAGAGTTCTTCATCTAGGAGAAGATCGTATTCTATCTTGTATTCACCAGGGTCACCTTCGGAGAATCGGAAGCCTTTTTCTCGGCATAAAGCAATCATCGGGTAGTTGTCCTTCAGGACGATGCCGTTGATCTTTGATAATTTCTTATCCTCTGCAAATTCAATCAGGAAATCCAGGAATTCAGAACCAAGTCCCTGCCGCTGGCATTCATCAGTGACAACGATGGCAAACTCAGCCTCATCCGGTCGTGCTGGGTCCTGAATAAGACGAGCAACACCAAGGATTTGCTTTTTGCCGTCTTTTTCTATCTCAGCGACAATTCCCATTTCTCTATCATAATCAATGTTACAGTACCTCGTTCGGACCTCATGGGGCGTGTCTTTGATGATTCTGAAGAAGCGGAACCGAACAGTCTCCTCAGAGAATGTTTTAAACATCTCCATCCACATGTTTTCATCCTCTGGTTTTATTGGTCGGAGGAGAACCTTCTGCCCATCTTTTAATGTGATAGGTTTCATATATTTGGTCGGATAAGGTGTGATAATGAGATGGGGATGTTTCTCAGGCTCGGGATCAAGAATAATTCGTGCGTCCACCGCGATGATTTCATTTCCCTCTGGAATCAAGGGGTTGATATCGACTTCTTTTATCTCAGGATGATCGATAAGCATCTGTGAAAACTTAATCATGGTTTCTTCGACTTTCTTCATATCAACAGGAGGGATGTTTCTGAATCCTTTCAGGAGTTCAGACGCCTTGGTCTTTTCTATGATGCGCTGCGCCAAGGTTTGGTTCAAGGGGGGGAACCCTATCGCCCGGTCTTTGAATAATTCAGTATAAATCCCGCCCAATCCAAAGAGAACTACGGAACCAAAGACTGGGTCTTTTTTCGACCCCAGAATCAACTCATACCCGTAGCTTTTCACCTGTTTTTGAATCGTCACACCAAGAATTGTTGCGTGGGGGACTTTTTCTTTTGCTCGTTTCGTCATCGCTTTAAATGCGGTTTTTACATCATCCCCGCAACGCAGGTCAAGAACGACGCCACCCACATCACTTTTGTGGTTGATTTGTGGAGATAATATCTTCATAACAATGGGATAACCGAGTTTCTCGGCTGCTTTGAATGCTTTTTCTTCAGTATCTGCAATGATTGGTGTTGTTGTCTTGATTCCATAGAGTTCGAGGAATGTTTTCGCTTCACTTTCATTGAGTAAGGTTCTTTTCTCTTTTGCTGCGACATCCAAGATTCTTTTTATGATATCGGTGTGCGCTGGTGTTTGGATGTTGAGTTCAACAGGAGTGTCATATAGTTGGGCAAGATGCCGTTCATAATGATAGAGATACATGTAGGATTCAACAGCTTCATCTGGTGAGGCATAGGTCGGGATATTGTTACTGTTCAGGATTTCTCGCGCGTGATTCACCGTTGCTTCACCGATCAGTGACGTCAAAATAGGTTTGGTGGATTTTCGTGCGATATCAATCAGTCGATCCGCGAGTTTCTTTGGATCTGCCATCACTTGAGGGACACAGAGAATCAACAGACCATCGATGTTCTTATCTTCAAGGCATATCTCGATTGCCTTCTGATAACGATCCTCGTCACCATCTCCGATGATATCCACCGGGTTCGCATGACTCCAATGAGCTGGTAACACTTTGTTAAGCTTCTCAATAGTCTCAGCTGATAGTGCTGCGAGTTTACCACCCTTTTCGATGATGGAATCAGTGGCTAAAACACCAGGTCCTCCCGCATTCGTAACAATCGCGATATTTGGTCCCATGGGGCGAGGTTGTTTCGCAAGAATCGATGAGCAGTTGAACAAATCCATGATGTCCATGACACGAACGACGCCAGACCTTCGGAAAGCCGCCTCATAAATAACGTCCTCACCAGCCAATGCCCCGGTATGAGACGAAGCTGCCTTAGCCCCTTCTTTATATCGTCCGGATTTAATCACAATGATTGGTTTTGCACGGGCGAAGGCTTTGGTCGCACTCATGAACTTTCGTGCATCAGTAATCGATTCAATATACAGAACAATACTTCTAGTGTGGATATCCATTCCAAAATAATCAATTAAATCACCAAAATCAACATCAAGCATAGAACCAACGGAGACAAATGAACTAAAACCAACGTTCGCTGCCGCAGCCCAGTCTAGAATCGCGCCACAGACGGCACCACTCTGAGAAAGCAACGCGATAGATCCTTTAGCAGGCATGGACCCTGCGAACGTCGCATTTAAATTCAAGTAGGGCATGATGAAACCGACGCAGTTAGGACCGACGATACTTAATCCATATTTTTTCTTCAACTCAAGTAAACGCTGCTCCCGAGCAACTCCCTCAGGCCCGATTTCTTTGAACCCTGCAGAAATAATAAGAATACCTTTGATCCCTCGAACCCCACATTGTTCAACGATATCACAGACAACGGTTGCTGGTGTGACAATAATCGCAAGGTCAACAACCTTAGGAACCTCATTGATGGATGGATAAGCCTGCACTCCTTGAACACTTTCTCGTTTTGTATTCACCGGGAAAACCACACCATCATATCCAGATCCTATCAGATTTCTAAAAATTCGATATCCAGCAGTTCCAATGGTTTCGCTTGCACCAATCACTGCGATACTTTTCGGTTTAAATATTTTATCTAATTTTGCACCATTCATTCTGCTTCCCTCCATATAAAACCGTATAGGGCACCGTAGCCCCGAAACCAGAGACAGTTATATATAGGTATCGTCACCTTTGATTTTTCTTTAAAAATATAAAGAAAAAGAAAAAAGGGAAAAAATGCCCTTTTTAATGCTAGGTTTTCTGTTCCGCCATGTTTTTATACGCTTTATAACGGCTGATGGTACCTTCCTCAAGCTGTTTATGCAACTTTTCAGCTTCCGCAGGGAACGTCTTCACTAAGGCTGCGTATCGTACTTCACCCATGAGGAATTCATGAATGGAGCCATTAGGTGGTTGGTAATCAAGTTGGAACGGGTTTTTTCCTTCTACGACAAGGCGAGGATCATACCGGTATAACGGCCAATATCCAGATTCAACAGCACGTTTCTCCTCTTCCTGAGTCTTCCCCATACCGGCCTTGATCCCATGGTTAATACAAGGCGCATAGGCGATAATCAGTGATGGACCGTGGTACGATTCTGCTTCTTTAATTGCTTTCATGAATTGATTCTTATTCGCGCCCATTGCGACAGAGGCAACATAGACGTACCCATAGCTCATAGCGATAAGACCAAGGTCTTTTTTCTTTGTCTTCTTGCCGGATTCAGCAAACTTCGCAATCGATCCAACCGGTGTCGCCTTTGACGACTGACCACCAGTATTCGAGTACAACTCTGTGTCCAGCACTAAGAGGTTGATATCTTCGTTCATCGCAAGCACATGATCAAGACCACCATAACCGATATCATACGCCCAGCCGTCACCACCAACGGACCAAATGGATTTCTTCGTCAGCATATCCCGAGAATCCCAGATCTGATCTAGGGTCTCATCACGGTGGTCCTTTTCAAGCAAGGATTTAATCATTTCACTATACTGCTTAGATTTCTCTGCATCATGCATGTTCTGCAGCCAGCCAGTCAATGCGTCTTTTAGCTCACCCTGGGCGTTCTGGACTGCTTGAGTAATTAAATTTGCTAGTTTCGCACGACGTTGTGTGGTCGCAAGCATCATACCAAACCCATACTCAGCGTTATCCTCAAATAAAGAATTAGCCCATGCGGGACCAAACCCTTTTTCATTTGTTGTAAACGGAACAGATGGTGCAGAGCCACCCCAGATAGAAGAGCACCCGGTCGCATTGGCAATGATCATCCGGTCACCAAAGAGCTGAGTGATTGTCTTCAGATACGGTGTTTCCCCACACCCAGAACACGCCCCAGTAAACTCAAGGAGCGGCTGTCTGAACTGTGAACCTTTCACAGTATATGGATCAAAACCACCAGACCGAGCTGGTATCTTCTCTGTGTATTGCTGATAGGGGATTTGTGTGCTCATCTGTGTCGCTATTGGTTTCATGACCAAGGCTTTCTCTTTGGCCGGACAGATATCCGCACAATTCCCACATCCCATGCAATCCTCGGTGTACACCTGGATTCGGAATGAGAGCCCTTCTGCTTCTTTGCCGACTGCTTTTTTTGCGGTAAACCCTTTGGGTGCTTTCTGGAGCTCCTCAGGGGTCAACAACACTGGTCGAATCGCAGCATGAGGACAGACCATCGCACATTGATTACATTGGATACATTTGTCGATAATCCATTCAGGTACATTGATTGCGACACCACGTTTCTCGTATTTTGTTGTCCCAGGCGGGAAAATCCCAGCAGGGGTAAATGCACTCACAGGAAGTTTATCCCCCTGTTGAGCAAGCATCGGGCACATGACCTTTGTGATGAATTCTGGTTGATTTTTCTTTACTGGTTTTTCAGGTTGTAAGGTTTTCCATGAGGAAGGATATTGTATCTCTTGCAGACCCTGCAGTGATGCGTCGACTGCCTTCCAGTTCATCTCAATGACATTCTGTCCTTTCTTAGCGTAGGTTTTCGCGATCGCGTTTTTCAGATAGCGTATCGCCTCATCAATCGGTAAGACATTGGAGAGTTTGAAAAACACAGTTTGCATGACCATGTTAATACGACCACCAAGACCAATACTTTCAGCAATCTTCACCGCATCAATCGTGTAGAACTTCAGATGCTTCTCCGCTATCGTCCTTTTCAGTGAGTTGGGTAGACAAGTTTCCATTTCCTCTAAGCTCCAAGGAGAGTTCAGGACGAATGTGCCACCATCCCGGATTCCATCTAAAAGATCGTACTTGTCCACATAGGATGGCTGATGGCATGCGATGTAATCAGCTTTGTCAATGAGATAAGAGGAGTGAATGGGCGATTTCCCAAAACGGAGATGTGACATGGTGACTCCGCCGGATTTCTTTGAATCATACGCGAAATACCCTTGGACATACATAGGAGTATTATCCCCGATAATCTTGATCGCATCCTTATTCGCACCAACGGTTCCATCCCCACCGATACCCCAGAATTTACAACGGATCAACCCTTCAGGTGCAGTATCGATTTGTTCTCCCAAGGGAAGCGACGTGTGTGTGACATCATCGACGATCCCAACAGTGAAATGATTCTTCGGCGACGTACTCTTCAAATTATCAAACACTGCTTTGGCCATGGTCGGGGTGAAATCCTTTGAACCGAGTCCGTACCGACCTCCAACCACCAAAGGATAAAGATTGTGATCAAAAAGCACGCTACATACATCGAGATACAACGGTTCCCCGTACGCGGCTGTTTCCTTTGTTCGATCAAGCACCGCTATCTTCTTTACCGATTTTGGTAACACTTTCAAAAAATATTCAGCGGAGAATGGTCGGTACAATCGGACTTTAATTAATCCCACTTTCTCACCTTTTTTATTAAGGTATTCGACAGTTTCTTCGGCAATTTCACAACCGGATCCCATCATGATGACCACTCGATCAGCATCTGGTGCACCTACATAATCAAAAAGATGGTAGGTCCGACCGGTTAGAGCCGACACTTTTTTCATTTCCTCTTCGACGATTGCAGGGATTTTCTGATAAAAGGAATTAGCAGCTTCTGTTAATTGGAAATAGATATCAGGGTTCTGTGCTGTTCCTCGTTGATGAGGATGTTCAGGGTTCAATGCTCGTTGTCGGTGTTTCTTTATTGCATCCCAGTTCACGATCTTCTTGATATCCTCATAGTCGATCATCTCGATTTTCTGGATCTCATGAGAGGTACGGAATCCATCGAAGAAATGAAGGAAGGGAACACTAGCTTGTAGTGTAGACAGATGCGCGACCAGAGCAAGATCCATAACCTCTTGGACCGAGTTAGATGAAAGGATTGCAAACCCGGTTGCCCGTGCCGCCATGACATCTTGATGGTCACCAAAGATCGACAAGGCTTGTCCTGCGATAGCACGTCCGGTAACATGAAAAACACAGGGCATCAGCTCCCCAGAGATCTTATACATGTTCGGAATCATCAGAAGTAAACCTTGGGAGGCGGTAAATGTCGTCGAACACGCGCCAGCGGAGAGAGCCCCATGCACCGCCCCAGCAGCTCCACCTTCTGACTGCATCTCTGAAACCTTCAGAATCTGGTCGAATATATTTTTCCGTCCGTGGGCAGCCCACGCGTCAACCTCTTCACCCATCGGTGATGATGGCGTGATCGGGTAGATAGCAGCCACATCACTAAACGCATATGCGATATGTGCAGCAGCGGTATTTCCATCAACACTTTTCATAGTTGTTTTTTTCGTGTCATTTTTTGTTTGCATCATGGTTTGTTGTTTGGTCATGAAAAACACCTCATGAGAAGAAAATCTCATTTGTTTTCTACAAAGGTCCTTATAGACCAACTAATCGGTATTCGGGGTCGCTAGATAAAGATTTGGTTACCAGGAGAAAGATTACAGCATCCAATACTCGCTTAGGGATGCTTTCAACTGGGAAACGACGTGTCTGACTGCCTCGGGGTCAGTGTCAGGGATGTCCTCTTCTTCCAAATATTCTTGCTGTCCTAACAGACCACTGAAGACATTAAAGTATGATTTAATACAAGCGACACTGTTATAGCCACCTCCAAGAAGGACGAGTAGCTTTTGACAACTTTCCTTCGACAGCTCTGCAACTTGTTTTGCGAGATGATAGTAGGTCTGATAGGTGAGATTCAAATCCGCGAGCGGGTCGACATGATGCGTATCAACACCAGATTGATATAGGATAATGTCTGGTTTGAACTGTCTGGTGACAGGTGGGACGATTTCTTTAAACGCATTTAGATAACTGTTGCCTCCAGTGCCTGGAGGAAGAGGAAGATTAATCGTATAACCTGCGGCATCATCCCTGCCAAGAGTCTCTATACCCCCGGTCCCTGGGTAGAGCGTTCGACCATCCTGATGAAACGACAGGTTCAGGACCGTTCGATCATCGATATAGATATCTTGAGTACCGTTCCCATGATGAACATCTACATCGATGATCATGAATCGTTTCATATGATGGTGTTCTCGAAGGTATTCAACGGCCACTGCGATATCATTAAAGAAACAGAACCCCGAGGAATGCCCCTTGCTTGCATGGTGAAATCCACCTAAGGGGTTAACCGCAATTTGGAATCCTTCAAATAGTTTTTCACCAGCACACATACTGCCGCCAGCGGCAAGACTTGCGATTTCAAAAATACCTTTTGGAGCAGGTGTATCCTCTGAGAGCCATCCGCCGGTTTGACTGAGTTTTTTTACATGCTCGACATAGGTAGGAGTATGTACCTTGAGTAAATCTGCTTCTGTTGCTTTTTTTGGGGTGAAAACCTGAAAGTCAGCGAGTAGATTTTTATCTTTCAGGTAGGACATGGTGTTCTTGGGTTTATCGCCGATGAGTGGATGGTCCGTGCCAAGATCGTATTTGTTATAGTCCTCATGATAGACGATTGCTTGCTTCATAGTGAACAAGAGGGAAACCGTAGGAAAGGTAAAAAGCTTCTCTTCATTAATTACTGAGGGCACAGTTAAACACATATATCTGTTCAGTATTTACATCAACCACCTAGTTGACTCTCTTGTGGGGGAGCTCTTCAACAACATCAACGTTTACCTCGAGTAGATAGACACATCTATCTCTCAATTATCTTGGTGATAAGTATGTCTACAGATAAGAAAAAAGAACCAAGCAAGAAACTCCAAATCGCGTTGTACTGGGCAGCCAGTTGTGGCGGTTGTGAAATCGGGATGCTTGATATCGACGAGAAAATTCTGGATCTCACCGCTGCTGCCGATATCGTGTTTTGGCCTGTTGCTGTTGACACAAAATACAAGGATGTGGAGGCTCTCAAGGATAAGAGTATCGATGTGTGTTTTTTCAACGGCGGGATCCGCACCTCAGAACATGAGCATCTTGCAAAACTTCTTCGGAAGAAATCAAAGATTCTTATCTCATTTGGGGCTTGTGCAGTCAGTGGCGGGGTACCTGGTTTGGCGAACATGGCGAATCGAAAGGAGATCTTTAAGACCGTCTACCAAGAGAATCCTTCCATTGAGAACTCTGAAAACCTAGTGCCGAAAACCACAACGAAAGTAAAAGAAGGGGATCTTACCCTCCCTGAATTTTTTGATAGTGTCAAACCTCTCCATCAAGTTGTTGATGTTGATTATTTTATCCCTGGTTGTCCACCCCCACCGTGGTTAATCCTGGATGCGTTTAACGCTATCGTGGAAAACAAACTTCCTCCGAAAGGTTCGGTTCTTGCACCTCTCAAATCAGTCTGTGACGAATGTCGGTTTAAACTCTCAGAGAAGAAAATCAACACTGTGAAACGTATTTATGAACTGGAAAAAATCGAGGAGAAATGCTTCCTTGAACAAAGCGTAATCTGTTTAGGCCCTGCAACACGCTCGGGATGCCGGGGGAGATGCATGGAGGCGAACATGCCGTGTACCGGGTGCGGTGGAGTCCTGCCCAACGCACTTGATCAAGGAGCAAGTATGATCTCCGCTCTCACTTCGATTCTTGGTGTGGAGAACGAACAGGGAATGACAGATGAAGAAGTTGACCAACTCATTGAAAAGATACGAGACGTCGTCGGCACCTTCTACAAATACACTTTACCAGCGTCGCTTATCCACCGGAAGGTGATGAAATGAAAACCATAACGATTGATCCAATCACCCGATTGGAAGGCCATGGAAAAATCACCATCTTCCTCGACTCGCATGGTGATGTCGAAAATGCGTACCTGCAGATCCCGGAACTGAGAGGTTTTGAAAAATTTGCAGAAGGAAGGCGTGCTGAGGATATGCCTCAGATCACCTCTCGTATCTGTGGCGTCTGCCCTGTTGCTCATCATTTTGCGGCGACCAAAGCATTAGATGCAGCGTTCCATGTCGATCCACCAGTTGCTGCAAAAAAGCTCAGAGAACTGTTGAATTGCGGGTATATCATCTATGACCATATCCTTCATTTCTATTTCCTAGGGGGTCCTGATTTCGTAGTCGGCCCAGAAGCACCCGCTGCAAAAAGAAACATCCTTGGTGTCATTGAAAAAGCAGGACTTGATGTAGCAAAAGACGTTATAAAACACCGGGCGTATGGTCAGAAAATCACCGCGATTCTTGGTGGTAAAGCGACCCATCCGGTCTGCGGGCTCCCAGGTGGAGTCTCAAAGGGACTATCTAAAGATGAAGTCAAGGAAATCAAAGACATGGCTACATCGTGTAACACCTTTGCGAAATTCTCCTTGAATCTGTTTGATGATATCGTATTGAAAAACAAAGCATATGTTGATTTGATCCGTTCAGATCCTTACACGCTTAAGACCTATAACATGGGTCTGGTCGACAAGCACAACAAGGTGAATTTTTATGATGGTTTGATACGGGTCACTGACCAAGAAGCAAACCAGCTTGAGAAATTCGATGTCAAGGACTATACGAAACATATTGCTGAGCGGGTCGAGGAATGGAGCTATATGAAATATCCGTACCTCAAAACCATAGGATGGCAGGGTCTTACAGACGGGAAGAAAAGCGGGATCTATCGCGTTGGTCCCTTAGGTCGGTTGAACGCAGCTGATGGGATGGCAACCCCACAAGCAGAGAACGAATACAAGCGCATGTTCGACACCCTCGGAGGAAAACCAGTGAACTCGACACTCGCATTCCATTGGGCAAGACTCATCGAATTGTTATATGCAACGGAGCGAGCAAAAGAACTCATCGAGGATGCAGACATCACCTCAACCCATATTCGAAACCCGGTGGGAACACCAGGGGAGGGGATCGGGGTCGTCGAAGCAGCTCGAGGCACTCTGATTCATCACTATCATGTTGACAAGAATGGATTGATCGAGAAGGCAAACATGATTGTTGCGACCACGAACAACGCAGGAGCAATCACCATGTCCGTGCGGGATGCAGCAAAAGGCGTCATTCACAAAGGGCAGGTCACTGACGGGTTGTTAAACAAGGTGGAGATGGCGTTCCGCGCATACGACCCCTGTTTCGGGTGTGCGACCCATACCCTCCCCGGAGGACTGCCGATGAAAGTGAATATTTACGATCATGCGAAGAAGTTATATCGAACATTTTCACAACCTTAGGAGTATAAAATGAAGACGATTGTGCTTGGTGTTGGCAACCCAATCCTGCAGGATGATGGCGTGGGGCTTCATGTTATCGATGCACTACGCCAGCGGATGAACAATCCAATGGTAACACTGGAGACCGCATCGACCGGTGGAATGAACCTGCTGGACATGATCCGTGGATACGAGAAGGTCATCCTTATCGATGCCGTGAAACAGATGGATATTGCACCTGGCATAGTCAAACGGTTTTTATTATCTGATTTCCAGACGGTTCATTCTTGCAATCCTCATGATGTGTCTCTGTCGGAGGCGTTGCGTTTAGCAGAACAACTTGGGGAAAAATACCTACCATCTAAGATTATCCTTATCGGTATCACGGTGAACAATACCTATGAGTTTGGGGAACATCTCAGCAACGAGGTTGCCTCTGCGGTACCCACCGCAGTCAGCCTTGTTCTTGAAGAACTAAAAAACAGCTAGAGGAGAAAAACATGACAAAAGAATTTGAACCAAACATCCTTGGATTCCTCTGCAACTGGTGCAGTTACGCGGGAGCAGACCTCGCAGGGACTAGTCGGATGAAGTATCCTTCTAACCTCAAATCAATCCGAGTCATGTGTTCGGGGAGGGTGGACCCAGCGTTTGTGCTTGAGGCGCTACGAAAAGGAGTCGATGGTGTCCTTATCGCAGGGTGTCATCCTGGTGACTGCCATTACCAATCTGGGAACTATAAGACGAACCGAAGGATTAAATTACTCAAAAAATTATTAGAGGAACTTGGGATTGAACCGCAACGGGTACGCTTCGAATACGTCTCTGCTTCGGAAGGACAAAAGTTCGCAACCATCGTTACTGAGTTTGTCGCAGAGATTAAAAAGCTAGGACCAAACCCCATTACGATAGAGAAGAAATAAAATAAGACCAAAGGTGAGGTATCTATGGATGAAGAAAAAAAAGGATCTGTTGAAGAAGCTGCTGAAAAAACCGGGGAAGTTATTGGGAAAGGCGTAAAAAAAGGATGGGGCGCTGTCAAAGCCTTTGGAAAAGGGGTAAAGGAAGGAGTTTCCAAGGAGAAAAAAGAAGAAAAAAAAGAGTAATTATCTCTCTATTTTTTTATATTCATCCGTATCATTCCGTTTTTTTTAAGAAATTTTTGTTGATAACTAGAGATGGTACCTTAAGACAGGAATTAAAATAGATTTATATAATATAAAATTGTATAAGTAATGAGAAGGGTTATACCGTGAAAAAAATACTATTCATGGTCATTGTCATTTTCATGCTTAATCCACTCATCCCATCGAAGGTTACAGATCAGATTCAAACAAACAATATTGAACATTTCGATCAGACAGCTTCTTCGGTAGTTTTTTTAGAAAATACTACCAATATATCCATAGAAAATATTGTTGATGGCGTTGGGATAACAGTCATCATGAAAAACAAGGGGGGAGTACCTCTTAATAATCTCACGGTGAACATTGAGAAGACTAATGGTTCCTTCGTTTTGTTAAAAACCAGGTCTTTTACCATCCCTATTCTTGAGATAAATGAATCGACAGAAATCCATATACGCCTTTTTGGTATTGGCCTTGGAAAATTGACATCGCCACCAGAGATAACGATTAGTGTATGGACAACAGAGGGCGTCCAGAAAACGGTACGAATTACAACCAGGGTCTTTGGGTTTTTTACAAAAATTATCACCACTTATTTCATTGATGATGCATTTAATGGATATACCTTGTTCTCCCCGGAGTATTCTACAAAAACATTTGTGATGAATAAGCAAGGTGAAATTGTCCATACCTGGGCAAGCGACTATGTCCAAGGATTGGGCCTTCTTCTCTTAGAAAATGGGGACCTTCTTCGCACGACACTTCCCTATAACAATCCCGTGTTCATCGCAGGAGGCGCGACTGGGGGTGTGGAGCTCTTCAATTGGAATGGAACGAAGCTTTGGAATTACACCTATTCAAATACTCAGCATTGTCTCCATCATAGCATCGATATGCTTCCCAACGGACATATCATGATGGTTGGATGGGAGTACAAGACGGCAGATGAAGCGATTGTTGCTGGACGGAACCCTGATACTCTGCCGGCAGGTGAATTATGGCCTGATCATGTCATCGAGGTTGAACGAACAGGTTCATCCCAGGGTACTATCGTTTGGGAATGGCATGTGTGGAATCATCTGATTCAGGATTTTGATCCGACAAAACAGAACTACGGGATTGTAGCACAACACCCTGAATTAGTTGATATCAACTATGGAGATATTGTAGGTAAAGAACGTGCGGATTGGAATCATATCAATTCTATCGATTATAATGAGCAGTACGATCAAATCCTTCTCAGTGCGCGTCACCAACATGAAATCTGGGTCATTGACCATAGTACAACAACAGAAGAGGCGGCAGGTCATACTGGTGGGAGAAGTGGGAAAGGTGGTGACCTTCTTTATCGATATGGAAATCCGGAAATCTACAGGGTAGGAAATTTCTCTGATCGACAGCTTTTCGGACAACATGACGCTCGATGGATCGTGGAAGGATGTCCTGGTGAAGGCCATATCCTACTTTTCAATAATGGACAAGGGCGACCTGACGGGCAATACTCCTCGGTCGATGAACTTATCTCGCCTGTTGATGAAAACGGTTCGTATTACTTAGAACCTGGTTCGGCATATGGACCACAGAAACCTGTATGGAGCTATATAGCTGATAATCCATTTGATTTTTTTGCTGGGTATCTCTCCAGCGCGCAACGTTTACCGAATGGGAATACGCTCATCTGCGATGGTGACCATGGCGTATTTTTCGAGGTGACATCAGAGAAAAAGACGGTATGGATGTATCATAATACGATCCCTACCCCTCTGACAAATCAAGTCTTTAACATCCTCTGCTATGCGCCGAACTATCCTGGTCTACAAAATCTTAAACCGTAATACCAACAAAACAAAACGACAGACAGTTTCACTGCCATAAAAAAATGGCGAAAAGAATACCTCATTTTCTGTAGCTAATCGAGGGTTTTGACCGAAAGAAATATATAGTATCATCTCAATTTAAAAAATTACTTCTATATTATTAGAGGAGGCAAAGAAAAAAATGATAAGAAAAAATATCTTAAAGGCAGCCTTAGCTCTTAGCATCGCCCTAGCATTGATAATCCCTGCAGCGGCGACAAACACAGAAACAAAAACCATAAATGCCCTTCCATCGAATTATACGACAGCCAATCGGGACATCATCTTTGAAGACGGCTTTGAATCGTACGAGGATTGGCTCATTGAATTCCCACCATGGACCTGTATCGATGTTAATGGAGATCCAACGTTTGGACATTCAGCATATACATGGCCTCACCAATACGAACCATATGCATTTATCATCTTCAATCCCGATACAACCACTCCTCCAACGACCGATGTTCAAATGCAACCACGTACTGGAGATAAATATGTAGCAGGGTTCAATGATGACAATGCAGGATACACGAACGATGATTGGTTAATCACCCCGCAACTCAGTGGTTCATATGAAGCAGTCACTTTCTGGGCACATTCATATAGTGCACAGTACAATCTGGAAAGATTCACGGTGTGTGTCTCAACGACCGATACGGATCCTGCGAGTTTCACGATGATCTCCCCTGACCCTTATGTGATCTCACCACTCGAATGGACAGAGTACTCCTATGATCTTTCCAGCTATTCAGGTCAGAGTATCTATATTGGAATTCACATGGTGTCAGTAGATTCTTGGTACCTTCTGATCGATGACTTCGAAGTAACCGGTAGTGCTGGAGATGTCACACCACCAGTGACAACCGCCACACTCGAGGGGGACATGAGCGGTGATGTTTACACTTCAGATGTGACTGTAACCTTGTCTGCGACCGACAGCGGCTCTGGCGTCAACTACACTATGTATAAAATTGACGGGGGCTCATGGACCACCTATACAGCAACACCATTTGTCGTTAGTGGGAATGGAGAACATACCGTCGCTTTCTACTCAGCCGACATCGCAGGAAATATTGAGACAGAAAAATCAGTAGTGTTCACAATCGAGTATCCACTGGAAGTCACAGTAAAAGGCGGAATGGGCGTCTCAGTTATCATTAAAAATGTAGGGAGCTCACCAGTATTAGACGTCAACTGGAACATTTCGTTAACCGGCGGTTTCTCGTTGAAAGACAAGGAGCTCTCAGGAACTATCCTTCAGATTCCAGGAAATGGCGAAGCAACGAAGAAGCTACCTGTGCTGGGATTCGGCAAGACAACCATCACCGTGACTGTGAATGGTGTAGAAACGACGAAGGAAGGATTTATTTTCTTGTTCTTCGTACTTGGGGTTAAATAAAACACCTCACCCCTTTTTTATTTTTTTTTCTTCTCCAAAATAGAATAGAGAATAGTAATCATCTGTTGGTTTCATTACAGAAAAAAAAATTAAAAAAAAGGAAAATAAGACGGTTGCTTGTACTTATTCAAGGACGTGAATGTTTTTCGCTACACAGATTTCTTTGAGTTCTTTTGGCCAGACGGTGACACTGACTTCACCAAGGTGCGCCTTTTTCAACAGGTACATATACGTCCGTGACTGTCCGATACCACCACCGATACTTAGCGGGATTTTATTGTTCAGAATCGCCTGATGGTAAGGGAGTGTGAGAAAATCGCTTTGACCGGACAGTTCGAGCTGTTTTTTTAGAGTTTCAGGAGTGACCCGAATCCCCATTGAAGAGAGCTCATGTCGTCGTTGTGTTACTGGGTTCCAAACGAGAATATCCCCGTTTAATCCATAGGTCTTTTTCCCAGTTTCCTTTGACGTATCTGTGATCCAATCGTCATAATCAGCAGCACGCATCTCATGAGGGTACCCGTCTTTCAACACCGAACCAATCCCAATGATAAATATCGCAGGGTGATCCTGTAAAATCGCTGTTTCCCGTTGCTTCCGAGGCAACTCAGGATACATATCGAGGATTTCTTCGGCATGGAAAAACTCAAGTTTGTTGGGAAGATTGGGAATCGTTTTGGATTCGAGTTGTGGAAATTCATCAAGAATATGTGTTTCAGCACCTTTTATTACCTTCCAAATCTTGTTGACTGTATCTTTCAGGTATGAAACGGTGCGTTGATCCTTTGTAATGACTTTCTCCCAGTCCCATTGATCAACATAGGAGCTGTGGTCATGGTCAAGGAAATAATCTTTCCTGACCGCACGCATGTCAGTGTTCAGACCCTCACCAGCGTTCATATCAAATTCTTTCAGAGCCATGCGTTTCCATTTTGTAGCTGCTTGTACAACCTGTGCTTGCATACGAGGTGAGATTCCCAAACCACAGGGAAATTCTACTGGTGTTCGTGAGCCATCTCGGTCAAGGTAATCGTTCACCCCACTTTGCTTATCAACGATGAGAGGAACAGTCACCATAATAAGATTCAGTTCTTTGCCTAAATGCTCCTCGATGTAGTGCTTTGCGGAAAAAATCGCTTTCTGCGTTTCCTTTGGTGTTAGCAACGATTTATAGTTCTTTGGAAGGACCTTCTCAACTTCTTTATATGTGCTAATACCTGGACCTGCAAGATCTGCTTTCTTATTTGCCGTCATAGCTATCAAACCTTCTTCCAGGCTAATCTGATGAGATATTTAAACCTTTATCAACACGAGAAAAGGGATACCCTGAACATTTATAGAGGAATATGAGAAATTGATAATGCTACCGGTTCGCTGTGATTCCTATTGAAAGCACCGTTACTTTTACTATCAATCGTTTCCCTGCAAGGAGATGATTCATATCAAGGGTGATGGTCAGGTCGTCCATGGAAACAATGGTCCCGATAAAAGATTTTCCGGTTGGCGTGTCAATCTTGATCCGTGAACCAATCTCTAACGTCATCTCTGTTTTAAACACAGATTTCGGTACTTTGATGATAAGATCGTCTAGATGAGGACCAAAGGCATCATCTGGTTCGAGGGTTATCTCTTTTGTTTCTCCCACGTTCATATTATGCAATGCTTCTTCAACAGGTGTAAAAAACTTACCGTCTCCAACCACAAGTTCTAGTGGATTTTGTGCATCGTTGTTATAGCAGAGTTCACCGGACTCCAATTTCGCTTCACATAAAAGCTGGACCGTATCCCCTTCCTTAATATTCGTCATAGTCTCTCCTTTCAAACAACTCTGCCCGACAAACAAAAAAAACACACTTCGTGAGGTATTGGTGCATCAATTTCATCCGTTGGGTTGAAAATCCAATCTCTTTAAGGTACTTAAATATTTGTTTTTTTCATGTCGATTAGTGCGGACATAAACCGGTTGGGCATCCTCCTGCATAATCAGATGACACCACAATTGGTTTTCCTGTTCCAAGATATAACACTTGTTCAGGTTTACTGCCATACCGGTACACGGTGATTCCTTTACATTTCAGCTTCCACGCAAGCAGGTAAATAGCTCGTACATGGTTTTGTGTCGCATTCTTTGGAAGGTTGACTGTTTTACTGACCGCGTTATCCGCATGGCGTTGGAACACAGCCTGCATCTGTACATGAAATTCCGGTGTAACATCCAGTGAGGTGACAAAGATTTTTTTCAGCTCGGTTGGTATCTTGAGATGTTTGATATTCCCGGTTTTGGAGATCTGTCGAACCAACTCCTCAGAATATAGATCACGCCGTATCAATTCTTTTTTGAAAATCTCGTTTATCTCTGCCAATTGTCTGCCGTCCATGACGCGACGGAAGAACGCTAACGCAAACACAGGTTCAATACCTGAGGAACATCCAGCGATGATGCTGATAGTTCCTGTGGGTGCGATCGTGATACAGGTTGCATTCCGCATCGTAGGATATTTTTTCTGCCAGGTGCTTTGTGAAAAATACTTAAACGACCCTCGTTCTTTCCCAAGTTCCATTGATTTTTCTTGTGCTTCTTTTGCAATGAAATTGATGAGTTTTTCTCCGAGTCGCAACGCTTCTCTGCTGTCGTAGGGGATTTTCAGTATGAATAGTAAATCTGCAAATCCCATCACGCCAAGACCGATTTTCCGATGCGCTTTCGTAATGTCTTCTGTCTGTTTGAGTGGATAATTATTTGCATCGATGACGTTATCGAGGTAATGGACCGCGAGTCGTGTAATTGATCGTAATTTTTTCCAATTGATTTGTCCGTTCGTTATCATTTTTACGAGATTGATACTGCCAAGATTACATGATTCATATGCGAGCAAGGGGACCTCGCCGCAGGGGTTTGTTGCTTCTATACTACTAATGGTTCGTAGGGGGTGTTTCCTGTTGATTTCATCTATGAACAACAATCCGGGATCTCCAGTCTCCCAGGCGTTTTGTATTATCAGTTCAAATAAATCTGCTGCGTTAATCTTTTGGATGATCTTGCCGGTTTTCGGGCTCCGCAACACCATTTGTTGATGCTTCAGTGCTTTTCTCATGAATACGTCAGTCACGGCAACGGAGATGTTGAAATTCGACAGTCTTTTGCCTGATTTTGCGGTTACAAAATCAATGATATCTGGATGGGCACAATGGAGGATACCGATGTTTGCTCCCCGGCGTTTTCCCCCTTGTTTAATCACATCTGTTGTACTATCAAAGATACGCATGAATGAGATAGGGCCACTTGCGACACCTTTTGTGCTTTTCACAATTGCACCTTTTTCTCGCAGACGGCTGAAGCTAAACCCTGTTCCACCACCAGATTGCTGGATCAGTGCCATGTGTTTCAGCGTGGTAAAAATCCCCTCTAGGCTATCTTCGATTGGAAGGACGAAGCACGCGGACAGTTGGCCAAGTTTTGTCCCTGCGTTCATCAGTGTTGGTGAATTTGGTAGGAACTCCAGATTCCGCATCGCGGAAAAGAATTCTTCTTCGGTTTTTTTGGGGTCTTTACCGTAAAGGCTATCTTGTGCAGCGATTGCTACTGCAACCCGTTTGAATAACTGTGTTGGTGTTTCGATAATTTTTCCATCTTCATCTTTTAATAGGTATCGTTCTTCGAGGACTTTGAGGGCATTGACGTCAAGTTTCAGATCGTCATGAATCTTGAAATATTGCTTAATTTCCCGGGCGATTCCCCGTGAGCGTCGATACAAGGAATACGCTTTGAACACGCGTTTCTCACGTTTTTCAAGGATTTCTTCTACCGTATCTTGAATCTGTTCGATGGAAGGGATACTTTGGAAAAAAATTTTTTGTTTCGAGGTAAGAGCCTCAACGATTTTTCTGCTGAGAAACTCAGCTTTTTCCCTGTTTTTTATATCGAGATACAGCATTGCCTTCTGAATGGCGGTTGTAATTTTTTCAGCGTCGAAAGGAACGAGTTCTCCGGTTCTTTTTCGAACTTGAGTTATCGTCATAGTTTCTAATCGTTGTTTTGTTATAAAAATATATAGATAACGTTCGTATATCTGATGTGAGGGATAGCATAAAAAACTATGAGCGGATACGTATGGATGGACTAAGGTAAGAGTATGTTTCAGGAAATAAGTTATTATCTGATTGGTGGGATTCCTTTTGTTGTGTATCTTGGGATTGTTGTTTTTTTCCTATTTTTTATCACAGGGCTGATTGCGGTGTTTCGAAAGAAAGGGAAAACGAATATCTCGGTGCAATGGCATTTTCGTCTTGCGTATCTTTCAATTGCCCTTGGAGCCATTCATCTCATTTTAGGCATATTTTCATATATATAAAAAGATATACTTTTTTTACGTAATGTTGAAATATATCATAAGCAATCATTTAGCAAAATAGAGATACGATGAGATTATGAAACAGAGAAAAAAAAACAACACACAAAGGCAGGCGTTCTATTGGAAATATATGGCAATCATACTCATCTGTTTAGCAGCAATGAACATAACAACTTTCACCGTTTGTGCCCATTCACCCTCAACATTAAAGGTTTCCTATAATCTCGAAACCCAGGAATTACGTCTTACCGCATCCCATCAAGTAAACGACCCGACAACCCATTACATCTCAAAGGTGGAAATCAAAAAAAACGGAGCATCCTACAACACATCACTATATACAGAACAACCAGACCCTAACAGCTTTTCCTACAGCTATATCATCAACGCGACAGTTGGTGATACAATAGAGGTCACCGCGTCATGCAACCAAGGTGGATCAAAAACCACTCAATACACAATCACTCAAGAAAATACGAATAATAACAATAATGATTCATCCACACCCGGTTTCGAACTACTCATTTTTCTAAGCGCGGTCATAACTATCTTACTTCTCTTACGAAAAAAATAAACGTTAGAGGCAGGCTTGGAGACGTTGCATTCCTTTTTCAAGTGCATCCAATGCATCCTGTAATAAAGACAGATGACATCCATAGGAGATTCGAATGAAACCATCTTGATTGAAGTACAACCCCGGGTTCATCAGAATTTTTTGCGACTCGAATAATGACGCACAGAGAGCAACAGACGAAATCTTCATCGTATATCTCGGGAAACACACGATGCCGCCATCAGGTTCAACCCACTCAAAGAGCTCTGTATGATGGCTCATCCAGCTCTTTAGACATTCAAGGTTTGGTTTCGCTCTATCCTGAAATCGTTTGATCAATTCACGCCGAGCAGCACCCAGGATGCGAGCCGTCATGATCTCTGATGTATAAGATGATGCCCCCGTGGAATGTGCTTTGAGCCTCTGGCATTGCATCGCAACTTCTTGAGGCGCGATGATCCATCCAGAATGAAGCCCCCCTAAACCATAAATCTTCGTCGCACTTCCAGTCACAATCACATTTGGAATACCAAACGAAGACGGTTGTAAAGTAAAGGACCCATCAAGAAAGATTTCATCAACAAGCACATACGCACCGTGTTCGGAGGCTATCTGAGCAATCGACGTAATGGTGTCTTTATCCATCAGGACACCACTTGGGTTATGAAGGTTTGTAAGGACAATCAATTTTGTTTTTTTAGTAATACAGTCCATCAGTGTCTGACTATCAACCTTGAATCTGTTTTCAAATGTCCGTGGCAAATTAATTCTTCGAGCACCAAGCATCTCCGGGGTCAACCACATCGGTTGATACCCTGGTTGTTCGATAATAAAATCGTCTCCTTTGGAAAGAAGCGAGGAAAACACAATGAAATTCGCTTCAGTAGCCCCGGTCGTCGTCACGATATTACTCGGTGCACAGGAGTACATCGAACAAAGGGTTTGTTTTAACTCATCAGCACCATATTGAGCGTTTGAACCTAACTCAAAACTATCCGGAAATTGATACTCGGTAAGTATTTTATAATCTTGAATCGTTAGACCATGAATATTGCTGAACGCCAGATTATAAGTAGCATATGGAGCGTTCCGAAGCAACCATTCAAACAAATCAATCTGAGGAGCCTGCATGGAGGAAAACATCAAACAAGACGTATATTACTCTATGGCGAAAAATGATAAAAAGAAAAAAAATCATCTGTTTATGGTGGAGATTCGCTAAGCAATTCATAGAGATTTACATAATGAGTTTCTGTTCTGAACGCCATCTGGTCATCCTTTGCAAAACTAAAGACCATATCACCAGTCGCTGGACAAGCAACCCATTGATTCCATGCCTCAGCCATCCCAGTTCCCTTTCCGAGTCGTTCAATCAAACGTAAGAGAGGAAAACCATCTCCAGTATACCCGTTTCGCAGCACATTCATGGTGTTGTTCAATGTTAAATTACCCCAATTTTTATAGATTTGTGTACTCACTGATTGATACAATTGATATACTGCAAAAAAAGGATTGGTTTTTTGAAGGAACAACAGTTTGAGAAACGCAATGAATCCTGATGGATTATAGGGGGTTCGCTGGGTCGCCGCGATCGTTGGTTCGATGAACACGTTGGTCCGTCGCACCACATGCTCAAGCGCCCAGAATGGTTGGATGCTTTCAACAGAGTCATTATGGGTCCCGACGTAGGTGAGATTCGCGGTCTGTTCAAGGGCAAAACCAACAGCAGGGTCAGCTTGGGAGACAATAAAGTTGAACCCATGCGTTCGATTCGTATTAAGAATATCCATAGCCGCCTCAGCTGTTGTTGCAGTATCTAAGACTTCTTGGACACGGAAATGATAGGGGTTTCCTTCGAACGTCTGGTCTTTGCTCCAGCAGATCTGAATACCAAGGGAAACTCCCTCAGAATTCATACCCCCGCCGGTATGAAATGAACCAGCAATCGCAGGGCATAATGATGAAGCGCCATTGTCTGGATTTCGGACGATAAGGACGGTATTCTCATAAGCGTACTTCCCGCTTACTGGGTCTTGAATGTTTGAAGGTAAATCAAAACTCCGGGCATGGTATAATTGTCTGTCTGAAGTAGCAATTCCCCAGGCTGCAATCCCATAACATCCATGATCAGAATATTCGACCGCCATGATCGACGCAATGATATCATTAAAGGAGATGTTGGCTCCATCTGCGATTCCTTGCATCTCTTCGATATACTCGAGGGGAACGTAAGGTCTGGAGATGTTCCAATACGCAAGCAACTCGTTTAAGGGAAGATACTTTTCAGCGTAATGTAAAAAAGCGCGGATATTCTGTTGAACTTCTTCCTGTAATAAAAACCCATGTTGGAATCCCATCTCATAGTGTGACCCACTCACATGCAGAACCGTGATATTGTCTCGTTCTTCGACCCAACCGCCGTCCATGATAGGAGTTTCAGAAAGGGAGAGTATCTTTTGTTGCTGAGTATTACTAATTGCCTGTGCGAGCGGGAAAATACAATAGAGGCAGATGCATATAATCAAGAGTTTTTTCATGAATGATTCCTCCATATCCACAATAAGAGTATCTCTTTATAAAAATACTGGTTGAGAAGAACCAGTATGCTTTCGGAGAATCATGTTGTTTTTGCCAGATATTGAACAACCCGTTCAATCCTTTCCATGATCGATTCATGCTCGTAGCAGAGCGGACCAAGACAGAGACGCAGGATGGTTCTCCGCAAAATTTTTTAAACTCCCAGGAAAAAACCATCGATTGGTGCATAAACACCACTTTATTTTGCC
>Ga0209287_10000412_pt1 | contig 26617 bp, 21 predicted proteins | sample PPLLak3cmMay2015_2_FD_187255 | JGI IMG/M metagenome (GOLD analysis project Ga0209287, IMG submission 187255) | Freshwater sediment microbial communities from Prairie Pothole Lake near Jamestown, North Dakota, USA - PPLs Lake P8 Core (1) Depth... | ecosystem: Environmental > Aquatic > Freshwater... | reverse complement strand
TATATATTGGTCCTACGCTCCTTCAAATAACCTAAATAAGAATATCGTAGTCGACCGTTACCGGTAACCCAACCGTTAGCCCAAGGCGCTCGTCAATACTCGCTTGGCCCGCCCATTCAAGTCGCTCGTCAATACTCGCTCTGGCCCGCCCATCCAAAGGGTCAGGAGGGGCTGTACCCCTCCCGACACCTACCCTCAGAGGTGCTAACTATTCTGGCAGGGGCTGCGGAGGATTTCGTGCTTCTCATACCACGGCGCTTCGGGGGGGGTAGGGCAACGCATGGCTTCGCGCATGCTAGCCCAACGCCTCCTCAGGGGTGGAATTCGAAGGACTCCATGCTCCTTGCCCCGTGCGCGAGGGGACCCAAGACAATCCCTACCAGCCTGTGTTAAGGGGGGGTTGGTTCTTAAGCGAAGGAATTTTTTTAATGAGGTTTTAGGATTCAGTTTTTAAAAAAATCTATTGATCGGCTGATCGCCCAACCCTTTTGACTTTGGGTTTGAATCACAAGCTCATTTAAAAATAAAGATTTTGACGGTTATTTAAAGGAGCGAAGGACCAATGAAAAAATTTCATTGTAATTAAACCAAGAGTAAAATTTATAGCATATATTATAAAAAAAAAATAATATGACTGAAGTAAATAAATTAGAAAAGCAACCAACGATTGAAACCCCAGCGTTAAACGCACCTTTTCAACCACAGAAAAAATACGTTGAGAATAAGGATAAGTTTATTCCTATGGTAACGAAAGATTGGGAGAAACAATGGGATGGAACAATTAAACAAGAGAGAAATAAATTCATTAAAGATTATGGAGATCAGAAAGTAATGAGCTCAAGAGGAAATAATAAAGACAATTTAAAGAGACGCTTAGAATCTGTTAAAACCGTATTACAAACACAACAGGAGGAAGGTTGGAGGGGATACGCACTTGATTTTAAAAGAGTTGAGACGGAGAAGAAACGCAATGACTTAGATAACTTAAATAAACAAAAAGTTGAAGTTGCAGAGAAAGTTGAAAATCCTATTGACACAGGAATAAAAAAACCAGAAGTTTTAGACGCTGCAAAATCTGGAGAAGTTACGTCTGAGAAAGTTAAACAGATACTCACAGACACGAAGACAGAGATAAAACCAAAGATTGATGAAGCTATCAAAGTTGATAATAATAATTTACAAGCTGCTCCAAAGATTGAGTCTGTGGTTTTAGATGAAGTTAAAAAGACTCCAGGAATTACTTTACCATCAAAAGGTGGGGGTGATTATAAAATGCCTGATCAACTAAATGCTAAGGATGTCTCAGAACAAAAGAAAGAGTTACCATCAAACATCTCTGTTATTATTAAAGATTTAACAGGTGCTGGAGCAAGTGTTGATGCTATTGAAGCATTATTAAAATCAATGGGAGTTAACTTCAAAGATTACGATAAGACTGTTGCTTCTATGACTGACTACATAGCAAAGTTAGTTGGAAAAAAAAAATAATAAATATTTTTATTGTTGTAAATATTCTGGACTTATATCACTAAATATTCTCTTTTTTTTTAATTCATTTTCATTTATATGTGTTTTCTTTTTCACAATCTTTGTCTTGAGGGCTTTTGTTAAGTTTGAGTAATACTTTGATTCAGACTCTGGTAAGTTTGTAATTTCATCAAGAATTGATTCATAAATTTTTAAATCTAATTCATCTACAGAATTTAACTTATCATAAACAATAGATTTTAATGAGTTGATTTCTTTCTTATTTATTTCTTCAAATAAATTTGTATCAATAAAACTCTTACCATTGTTTGATATTATTCTTAAGTATTCATTCAATTCTGTTGTTGAAATATTTGTTGGTATGTCTGTTGCTTTGTCATACATTACTAAGGGTGAAACAAAACCAAGAGCTTCTGTGTAGTTAGCTTTGCAATAAGGATTTTTACCAAAGGTTTTTTTTATCTTGCGAATGTTAATCGCAAAGTTGTCTTTACTCTCTTTGAAATAATTTTTTCTACCGCTTTGAAATTGAACCGAGCGACTAGATACTAAGCTTTTGTTTAATAAGCTTGATAACTCAGCTTTATTATTAGCATCTGTTTCGTTACTTATCTTCTTGTTAATTTCTAAACAATCAATTAAGTTAACATACATATTTTTTGTGAGAATACTTCCTTCGATATCTTTGACGTTATTTTCTATTATAAACTTTTGATTGAAATTCAAATCACTTTGTTTCAACTTTTCTTTCTCAATTTTTAACTCATCGAGCTTAGGTTTTTTAAATCCTTTCATCTTATTAATAATAACATCAGGACCATATTTTTTAATATTATCTGCATCGCAGATCTTATAATATAATCTATAAGATTTTGGTGCTGTTATCTGACACTCATCAAAGCCAAGCTCATAGGTCTTATCACCTGTTGAGGCAATTCTTTCTCTGATTAATTCTTCTTCAGAAAATCTTGCTTCTAATTCATTTTTTACTGTGCCAAGTTCTTTGCCTTTAGAATCCCATTGATACTTTAATTTTAAATCTTCAAACATACAAAGAGGCTTATCAACCATGCAAGAGTCTGTGTCGCAGTAAAGAACACTACAACCTTTGTAATAAAAGTCTGTCATGATTTTAAAAATATACATTCGTGCTTTAGCTGTTATGTCTGAACCAACATGCACGCCCATGAATGAAGTTTTAATTATATCAAGGAAAGAATAAATTATGTCATTGTCAAAGAATTTAACTTCATATAATAATTCATTGTAATATTTTTCCATCAATGAGTTTTTTTTTCTATCCTCTATGACAACATTTTCTCTCTCTTGTTTTATGGACCAATATCCATAGCCTGAGTTTGCAATAATCTTTGCAGCTGATTCTAATGATTTTTTCTTCTCAAGGTTTGCTTGTTTTTTGATTTCAAAAATCTTTGTAAAAAATTTTTTTAAAAACGATGCATAATTAAATCTTATGCCACCAACATATGTGAAAGAATATAAGTGATTTAATTCACAAAATAATGCTGTCTCAGCTGTTATTAACATTCTTGTGTTTTTGAGTACAGGAAATACTGTTCGGCCTCTAAATCTCAAAGGTATGAGTTGGATAGAACTAAAGTTTAAGCTTGTTGCAAAACACTCTACGAAACCATAGAAACTTGGAACTAAAGGTCCGTTAACACTGTTGTAATCTTTGACAGAAGAATATTTTAATTTACCATAGCTATCAACAAAAGTATCTGTAAAATCTTTACCATAGATTATTGTGGGGATTCCAATAGGTAAGGTCCAAGAGCCTACGAAGGGGTATTCAGACGTAACATCATAGTAATAAATCTTCTTCTTAAACTCACCAAGATAAAAGGCAGAGGTATTACCACCAAAGTATGAATATTCTCTTATAATGTGATCAAAGAAATAATTTAAATTATAAAACTTAAAACCATTACAATTTTCTTCATTATAAAAATTCTTATAAAAAATTGATTTTGATAATGATGCTGCTGTTATTGTTGATTTTATGTCAATCTTAAAGTTTGAGTAAATAATATCACCAAACATAAACACAGCTTCTAATAAACCTAAACAATCGTTTTTTAAGTATGTGTCGACTTTAAACATTAAGGAATTATCTTTGTAATTGTTTAAATGAATTGATGAGTGATCAACGCTTCCTGTTAACTTCTTATGCTCAACATTAAAGTCTTTTGTTATGCTATCTAATGATGAAGACATAAGTCTGAAGAAATCTCTGAAGAAAATCTTTGAGCCAGTTTCTTTGTGAATTAAACAGAAGGAAACAAACTTACCTTCATTCTCCACTAAATTATTTATTTTCCATACAGCTTTCTTTGAGTTTAAGATGTAGTTAAACAATATCTTCGTATCGAAAAACGCAGAGTTATGACCATAGAATGCACATTCATTAAATGTACCAATTCTTGATGCAACATATTCAAAGAATTTTTCTATGCAATTTGATCCAAAGAATGAATGATATTCTTCTTCATAATCTTCCTTTATTTTATTATAATTCATTCCTTCGCTTGAAAATGTTGAATCTGTTATGTTTTTATAAAAGCCCAGACCTATGGCATAAGGACAAGCATTTGATTCTTCGTTCTTTATTATTTCTTGTTCTTCAAGTGTTGTGTTTGTGTAGTTTAAATGTCTATTACAAGGAAAGGTTTCTATGTCATAAGCAACATATTTAAACAAAGAACCGAACTCTTTCTGCTTAGATTTTTTCATTAACAAATCATCATAAAATAATTGTGGTTCATTGATAAGAAAATCTTTTTTATTTTTCTTTATGAATGTCAACTTTGTTTTTTGTGTTTTTGCAAGCTTCTGAATATCATCTAAATCATAGATTTTTAATCCATACTTATATTTTTTTTCACTGATTTTGAAGAAAGGAATTTGTCCAATAAATCCACCTACAGGGTAATACTCAAGATAAGAAAATGTTGAAACTTTGACTTCATTGTTTTCATCATAATTTTTAACATATTGTTCTAAGGTTTTTTTCTTTAATAATAAAGCTGCATGATAACAATTTTCTTTTTTATTAAATAAAAGTTGAATCATGATTTTAAAATAACTTTTTTTAAATTCTTTAATTTTTTCAGGTATATAATCTCCTGAGTATTTGCAAACATATTTCTTGAAGAAATCAATTGTAAGATTTGCTCCAGACTTAAACAAGTCTGAGGCCTTTGTATTTTTCTCATAAGCTAAGTAAAATGATTGTTTTTTGAAATTCTCATCTAATATTATAATTCCCACATTTTTATTAAGTTTTGTTGGTGAAGCTAAGTAACAAACAATAGGTATGAATATATCTTGAGACATAAAGTCTGTACCTTTAACTAAGCTGCCAGACAACTTTGTTTTCATGTAAGAAGACATTTTGACAATTTTTTCTTCTATTACTTTAGCATCAGCATTGTTGGAACTAAATATTAATTGAAAATCTTTTTCATTTTTTTCACAACCATTTTTTATAATATTGTTAATATGTAAAGCTAATGAAATGGAATTAAAAATACAGTTAAACTTTGAGGAAATTGATAAGACATAGAAATTGTTTCTGTAGTAGTAAATGCTATCGATTGAACCTTTGATAACTGTCCCTGTTTCAAATTTTTTTATTATGATGTAATTATATTGTGTTCTGTCTGATTCTTTGTAGCCATTTAATCGTGCATAAACATTTGTTGCTAATTTTTGAATTGAACTGTCAGAACCAAGATAAAGCATAGAATCTATTCTGTAGCCGTTTGGTTCTATTTCTTCTGTTGAATCTGAAAGTCCTGTGACACCCTCACACAATATAATTTTTATGTTGTTTGTGTTGTTATCTACCATTGCTTCATTAACATAAGCTCTTATGTAATTGGTAAAACTTTCCTCACTTAAGTCTGCAATATCAAGATCTATTGCCGCATAATAAATTTTAATTCCATTAACATTTCTTACACTTAATGACATATCTCTTGGTATTAAATTTTTTATTAACATTAAATTCTTGTTTTTTAGTTTTTTTTTTTTTTTTTTATTTTATACTATTTAGCTTATAAAAAATTCATCGAATTATTTTTTGTTTGAAGTAAAATAGGAGTATTTATTTATCAAAAATTATCCTCAGATTTTATTCTCAATTTCAAGGTAAATTATAATTTTAAACACTATAATTTATCCTGAAAATAAGAATAAAAACTAAGTAATTTTTTGATTTAAATAAAAAATAAATACATTTATTTTTTCATTACTTCTGATTTCTTTTCATTTTTTGCTTCTTCTTTTTTCTGCTTCTTGAGAAGATCATTAAAAACATCAGGAATTTTTTCTTCCTTTTTTTTGTGACTTCTCTTAGGTTTTTTGTTAACTGGTTCAACAGAAGTTTTTTCTTTTGTAACTTGTAAATCATCAGCAAGATTTTTTGACTCTTCTGCAGGTTTTTTTCTTTTATTTCCTCCTTTGCTACCTCCTTTACTCTTAGGATTGTTTGTTGCCATTGTCATTGAAATTTTAACTGTGTCTTTTGATACAATTTCTGTCTTCTTTTTCTTTCTGTTTTCTGATGGGTCTAATAAAATAAATTGTGTTAATTCATAAGAAATACCTAAGTTAATAATTCTCTCTGTTTCAACATTACATTTCTCAGCATTTGCAACTAAAGCATAAGGAGTGTTAAACTTAAAACCAATGGAACAAGGATAAGAGAATTTCATCTTTTGTACTTTTTTTTCACTGTCTTGGTTTGCCTTTCTTACTTCTTCATTATAATTATTTGCTTTAACAATCTCAGGTAATATGTTTTTAAGTACTTCAGGTTTTGTGTGTTCAAAACATTTATTCTTAAGAATTTTGTCATAATCTTTTTCAACACCTGCGAAGGCATTATAAACTGCTGCAGATTTTGTTGTGATGTAAAAAACATTTCTGTTGTTGTACTGATCATTAAACACATTGGAGTATCTTTGAATAACATCGAACTTACCGGTGAAAGATTTTTTAAACTGATATTCGTTAACGTTAAGCATCTCTTCAAACCATTTGTAAACTAAAGGATTTCCTGCAACGAAACCAAGTTTTGTTGAGAAAGACATTGTGTCAGATTTTTTTCCTGTTATCATTGTTGTTTTAACAAACACTAAAGTTATGTTGTCTTTGAGATAAAACTCGTCCTTTGATAATTTGTATTTCCACCATATGGATGTTAAGTTTGAGGAAGAAATAAGAAAGTTTGAAAGGGATAAAGAGGTAACAGGAGTCTTTAAGACAGAACAACCTTCAAGTCTTATAACTTTCTTTTTCTTTGATTCTTTGTCGTCCTTAGGTACTAAGACTTTGTCAAGTGTGGTTTGGCCTTCTGATATTGGAATATTATTTAACATTTTATTTTTTTTTAATTGTTTTTTTTTTTTTTTTGTGATTAAAAAAATTTTTAGGATAATTAAAAAAATTTAAACAAATGAAAAAATTTCTTTGTTCAAACAGGAAAATAAAAAATTCTAGAAAATTCTGTAATTTTTATTTTTTATAAATTAAAAAAATGTCTAGAATAAACTTCGATAAATTGTGGGAAGAGCAAGCAATTGAAAGCATGAAATTTCGTTATGTAAGAGATGATGAAATTGAGTTTGCTTGTAAAAATGATGAGTTCACTGAGCCTTGGATTTGGAAATTATTTGAAAGGTTAAATGATAAAATTAAAGCATTAAAACTTAAAAGAAAAAAATAAATTTATTTGTGATTTTTTTTGTAATCTTTATCAATACAAATTCTTTGAATATTTTTTTCTCCAAAGTATTTTTTGATCTCTGAAATAATTTCTTGTCGTGATAAAACATGTATATCATCTGAAGATCTCCAGACTCGTTTATAATACCAATTATCTGAATCAACATCATCGATTGTGCCTTGATTTGAATATTTAAAACTTAGGTTTTTTAAAAAAAAAAATACTGAAAATCTAAGAACTGATATATTTTTTTTAAGTTGTCTGAACCTGTAAATATCAAAATCGATTTTTATTTCACAAAGTATAATTTTTTTTCCTGATTGTCCGGCTTCATTATCTACAGCAAAAAGCAGGTCTTTAAGATCTTTTTTTTCTTCTTCTCTTGTTGCCTTTTTTCTGCTCCAGAACTGTGTTCTTATTTTTTTCTTAAGTTTAAGTTTTGCCTTCTTGATGATAGGTTGGTTTTTGAATTTAATTTTTATGTCAGAAAATTTTTGTTTCATTAGTTGTTTAAATGTTTTTTTTTTTTATTTTTTCTAAGTTTTTGATGTGTTCAAACATTCATAATAGGTAAAAATTTGTGACAGATTTTGACGTTAAATCAAGATCATATCAAAAAATTTAAACGAAAAAAAAAATTGAGTCGGACCCAAGATTTGATCCAAAGTTTTGGGGTCAAAAAAAAATAAAAGTCAGAGGGGGAATCGAACTTCGGACTCACGACTTGTCAAAAAATTTTATTATAAAAAATATTATGGGATCACGTCAAAAAATAATATTATTTGAACTTGTCGGAGAAATCAAAAACACAAACAAAAAAAAAAAAAATTAACAAAAATCAAAATTACAATGTCACATAATATTAAATTTGACTATGGCTTTTTTAAATATCGCCACCCATTCAAAAAATTCTTCGACAAACAATTAACAGGAACAGCTCTTGGTTCGACCAATTACTTTGTTGATGGAAACTTACCAAAAGATGGTGATGAATTTGACATAACCTTTGAAAAAGAAACCAAAGTTAACAATCGATATCCTAAGGGTGGAAATGTTATTTTGCATTGCAAAGTTATTACAACAGACAAGCAAGACAATGAAATAATTATAAGAAATGAAAATGATAATTTTGATAACTTATTAAATCCTGTTGATATTAGTGATTCAGAAGAAAGTCCTACTGAATATAAGAGAAGGCCAATCATCACAATTGATGAAGAAAATCATTCTGAAAATAAGAATATTTTTCAATCAAACTCAAGTGATTCTGATAGTGATTATGATGATAAGAAAAAGAAAAACAAACGCAAGAAGTCATCACGCAAAGTAATTTCAAAACCAAAGAAAAAAAATAAAAAAAAAGTAAGAGGTAGTATTATAAGAAAAACACTTGCATTTGAATCAAAAAATAATTATTAATAAATTTTATTATTGTTTGGTTTAAAAATATTCTATTTTTTTATGTGTTAAAACTTAAGAAAATTTTGATTGAAAAATATTCTTTCTCACATCGAATGCTGAACCCTATGTGAATATGAAGTTCAACTTCGAAAATGAACTTCATATTCATGAATGTGAAGTTAATTGTTTGACAATGAATTCACCTTCGAATATGAACTTCATTCCTAGCACAATAAAAAAAAAATTAAGTTTGACTTTGGGATTTGAACTTTATCTTAAGTTTTAAAAAAAAAAATTATGGTTTCACGTCAAAAAATATTATAATTTGAACATGCGGAAAAATCAAAAACAAAAACAAAAAAAAAAAAAAAAAAAAAAAAAAAAAAAAAAACAATCAAAAACTAAACTAGTTTATCTCAATTCCTGAAAATAAGAATATGTCACTTTCAAAACTTAGAAATCAAACCAGAGTCAAACCAGACATCGTATTATACGAGTGCGGTGGGTTTCAATATTATTCCTCTGCAGGCGAACGATTTATTCCCGACTCCGATGATGATGAAAATAACAAAAACTTTGAGAGCGGAGTAAGCAAATTAACCAAGTTCTTTAGCATTAAGAAAAGAAAGCGCGTTGTCAAAAGAAAGAATAGCAAAGGAATCAAATCACGCAAGACGATCGTCATAATTCCTCCTCAAGACAATTTAAAGTATTTAAAAAACAAAGTCTTAACTGATATTGCTTTCATTTTCAAAGTAACTTCATTTAATATTAAATCAGATGGAAGATTGGTTAAAAAATATTCTGATCCTGTTGAAAAAGTTTTTATGAATTGCATTGAGTCAAAATTTCGCTTTGACTGGGGGTTTTGCTTAACCAATTTACTTAGAGATTCATTATATGACTCACACTTAAAACACTTCATCAATTTTGAGGTTTCTGATCTTCACACAAACATTGAATCGTTTGCAAAATATTCTAGAATTACTTTCAAATATTACAAAGAATTTGGTTTAACAATTGCAGGTTTTACAAAGCTTGATGATGGTGAATTAATTATTGAATCAACCTTTTGCTTTAGATACCTCACAAGAGAAGCAGTTAAAAGAGAATATGAAGTTGCAAGGGTTGTTCAATTAGCTTCAAAGTATGATGTTTCAATTTCTGACATCACAGATGATATGATGAATGGTCAATAAATCATTTAACATATTTTATTGTTTGGTTAAAAAATATTCTTATTTTCTTACGGTAAAATTTCAAGCTTAAGAAAAAATTGGTTGAAAAATATTCTATGTTATGTGCAATTTTTATTTTATATATTATAAAAAAAAAATAGAATATTTTTAAAACAATTTAACACATGGCAGATTATCAAAAAGCAAAAACAACTTTACCTTTAAACTCATTTAAATCAGAGATTAATGGAACTCCCTGGTCAATTTATGAAGGTCCGACCGACATTAAAAAAACTGCAGAGAATTATTTCTTTGGTAATGAAATAACAATATCATTACCATCTGTTGCCTCAGGGGCTTCGGTTTATGTTCAGATTCCTTCATCAACAAGATTCATTGAAGACATATGTTTAAACTTTGTTTGCACCTACTCAGGCACAGCAACAAATTATTATTCTTATGTTAAGAATGTAAATTACTTTATGTCTCATTGTTTGATCGATGAAATTAATTATAAAGCTGGTGGTGGAGAACAAAGAAAAATTAGTGGAGCAACTTCACTCATAAGAGTTATTGATCCAATGGATAAGATGGAAGATGTTCAAGAGTATGTTATGCAGACTGGAATGCCTTTTGGTGATCCAGGTAAACAAAGTTCAGAAGGAACTAATCCAACATTTTTCTCAAACACATCTTATCAATTCACTAACATGGGACAAATGTCAGACGGAACAAATTTCGTTAAAACAGATGTTTATAAGATGAAAATTCCTTTATCATTCTTACCTCAGTACAATCCAAAGAAAAACTTTTTTCCTTATCCCAATCATTTAACTCAACAAGGTATTGAGCTTGTGTTTAAGTTCAACAAATACAATCAAACAAACATTGGACTCACTTCTGGTTACTTAACAATTCTCTATGGTAATGTTTCACCTGATAATCAACTCATGAATGTTTCACATCATATTCATAAGCTTGAGTGGACAACTTATACCTTTACTCATGACGGTGTTTCAACAACTTATCCTTGTCTTGATGGTGTGGGTGCTGACTATGCTTCAAGAACCACTCCAACATATCCCAATGGTTATGCTAGATACTTAACATTATCAGGTTTAAAGAACGGTGAGACAATGGAATTACAGTTCATGGTTCAGAGAGCAATTACTTCAAACGAAGGAACATCAACAAATGTTGAGTTTGATCTTTCACAAAATCGCAAGTCATTATTCAATGGTAACTTAATCGTTACAGATATTGAGCTTAAGTTTGCAGGCCAAACCATATGGTATTCTCCACACAGAATGAATGAATATTATGAAGGAATTTTTGGTACAAAACCTTGCAAAGTTAAAAAGCCTTACAATCTTTCTATTGAATCATCAGCAACTGTTTCAGCATTAGATAAGGATAAGAAAAAAAAACAACCTGTAAAGAAAGATGATGAAGATATTATCATGGGTGATAATGCTGTTACAAAAGTTATTTCATTTATTGAGAATGGTTTATCTGATAGTATTATTGCAACTGGTGTAAGTTCAACTGACTTAAAAACCTGGACAGAAGATCCATTATTCAGATACTACAGAATACCACTTTCAAGAACAACAAATAATATTGGAAATCCAGGAGACTATTCAAACGGTGTAGATTTTAAAAACACAACTTTAAACTTTAAGTTTTCTGTATGGGCTTATGATCTTGACGTAGACGCTGCTCCAGGTGGTTCAGCTTTAGGAGATAATGCTTACTCAAATTACAATTCAAAAAAACTTGACACAAAATATCGTGCAGGACTCAGAGCTTATACTGGACCTATTAAATTATGGCTCGACCAAGGTTTATATACCATTGATGTGTTAGACGGAACAAAAGCAACAACTGTAAACTAATTAATAAAAAAAAACTTTAATATTTGCATTTTTTATTGTTAATATAATAAAAAAATAATGTCATCAATTTCTGATGCAATTAAAAAAACGGTGGGCTATACTTCAGCCATTGGTAAAGGAATAAAAACTGGAGTCGAAGCAACGAAGAATGTCATGGGTAAAGCAGATACTGTTTTAAATAAAATCGGTCAGTACGACGCACAGTTTAATCCTAAGATTGACTATGCAAAATTAATATTATCTCTCATGATGGCTAATGGTCAGAAAACCAATAGATTAGAAAATTATTCAATAAGAGATTCTTTTACTGAGTCTGACAACGGCTCAACATTAAATTCTTTAACTTTGTTAACAGAAGAAGAAATGAATAAATTTATTACTATGAGATTAGCTAATTACCCAACACCTGAAGGTAAAGAACAAGAGTTTAAAAGACTTACAGAGTTATATGCTGGTAAAGGTTTTATGTTAACAGAACCTGAGAGAGTTATGATGGTCACAGGTCTTGGAGAAAAATCTTTAAGACATTTATTACAGAATGAAAATAAAATTGACTCTATGGCTTCGCTCGCAGCACTCGGTGGGAACACCAATTTATTCGGTAGCGCTAACACCTTAGCCAATGTAAATTTTAATAAATAAATAATAAAAATAAATATGAATGATTATTCATCAAACTTCGGTACAGCTTTTAATTATTCTGATAATCAGTTTTTTTCAATCTTTGGAGATAATGCACAAGGGTTTGATTACTCTGAAAATTTTAACACAGCAAATTATAGCAATAATTATTTCCCTGACTTAAGTGACATCATTGAAGACTATGGTTTTGATGATCCTAAGACAAATGCTTTCTATTCGTATTTATTCAAGTTCGTTGGAGATTACTTCACATGCATGCAGCTGATTTATTATCTTCAGACCTTTCCTTTGTTTACTCCCTTTGTCGTGCCAGCTGACATAATCTGTGGTAATAATGTTTTAAAGGATTTCTGGCACATGTGGAGCAATGACAAAAGCTTTATGAAATGCTACACATACCATGTCTTTGGCTTAGCTGTTTTATCAACAGTTGTGTTGACGGCTTCTTCTGTTGATGGTGGTATTAAAGCTTACTATGCTTTGTGTAAGGTTGCATCGTTGGGTTGGAAAGGATTACTTGGCTCTGCTCCAGCACTTGCATCTGTTGCTAAGACTTTATTTTCATCTGTCAAAAATTTAATTAAAGCTCCTATTGGTAGCAAAGTTTCTACAGGTTTATCAAGAGAAATTATGAACATGAGAAGCGTCTTAAGATACATGAAACCTGGAGGAGATTTGATTGGTAGCAGTGATTCAGCCTATCAAAAACTTTATAAGATAACATCTGGTATGATGAAGGCAGGAAGCTTCACAGAAGAATCAATGAAAAACATGAGAACAAATGTTAAAGCTTTAGGTAGTTTATTAAAAAATAATATTGCAAATTTTTGCATGCAAAGTGATATTCCCTTCGAGTCGGTTCATGTGCAACATAATCTCAGACAAATGTTGGGAGGCACAAATGCTAAGCTCGCAGGTAAATTGTTAAGTGGTGGTGGTATGGTTGGATTGGTTGAAATTGATGAATTAATAGCTGATATTTTGAAGAATGATATAGCTTCTGAAATGAAAAATTTTTCAAAGGCTGGTAGCTCTCTTCTTAAGCCTGTAAAAGAAATCGGAGAAACAATTGTTAAACCAGAGATGAGCGTTGCGCAGTCAGTAATAAGACCTATGTCTGAGGCATCTGAGGCAATTATAAAACCTGTGTCTCAAACCGTGTCAAATGCATCAAAGACAATAGCAAGCAATGTTGATCGAGCAAGAAGAACTTTGAAATATAATAATAGAATAACAAAGATAAGAAATAAGTTTGGTAACTTGTTAAATAAAAAAACAGGAATACCTAAGCAAGAATTATCTTACAAAGATCTTGTTGAAAAAGTTACATCACAAGACATTAAAAATTTACCTGAGCACGGGCAGATAGAACAAGCAATAAAAGAAAGTAACAGGGGGTTATTTCAAAAAGCTTCGAAAGAGTTTATTGAAAAATCAGATGTGATTGCCAAGCAAGCTTTCAATGAAATAAAACTTGACGAATTGTATAAGTCTGGAAAGATAGCTTACACAGAACAATTGAGATACCGATCTATGTCGATTTATAATAATGTTTTGAATTGGTACCATGGACATTAATTGTAAAATTTATTAAATATATAATAAAAAAAAAATATTAACATGTTAGTTTATAAAGACAGAGATATTACAAAGTCTGATGACAAAACTTATTCTATCGGAACAAAATTTTTAAACTTTAATAATGTGTCACAAAGCGATGTCGTGGGAAATATTTTGTATGATGACAATACACTTGGATTAAATTCTTCAATGAAAATAAAATTCCCAGATCCTCAATGGAAAGGATTCAATCAATTAACATTAACAGAATTTAATTTTAACATGCAAATACCTACAATAATATCTGGATATAATGACAGAATATATATTTATGCCTCAACTGTTCCAACAACAGTTATTCTTGAAATTCCTGAAGGTGATTATTCTATCTCATCTTTAATTACAAAACTTAACGACTTAGTACTTGCAAAATTTTTAATTATTGGTTCTTTAGCAATTGTTTTTTCTTATGATTCAACGTCTAAGAGAGTCTGTATTCAAGCTGCAGAAGAAGTAATATTTTATTCTGACACTCCAGAGCAAACAAGTTTAAAGTATGGTAGAGGTTCTGTATTACGAAACTTAGGTTATGCAAACCCTTACAAAGTCACAACAATTTATGAAGGTCCACAATACAAGGTTTATGCTGACTATGGTGTGTACATGCATGCGATTAAATTATTTCACATAAGAAGTAAATTTTTTACATCAGCTTTATCAGAGTTTAAAACCACAAAATCTCTTGTACAACAATATGCCAATGATATTATTTATTCTTTCTCATCTTACCCTGCATTAGTGGGTGATGACATGAAGTTATCTCCAGACATAACAATAGTTTACAAACCTGATGAGTACACACGGGAAATTGATTTTGAGGTTGTTGATGAGTTTGAAAATCCAATACCATTGTTTGGGGCTTATATCTGGGGGAGATTATTATTTGCTTATAATGACTCATTAATTCATTCATAATTGTAAATTTTATTTATAATATAATAAAAAAATAATATCAACAATGATTTCAAAAGTTTTAAATAATTCTTACGTTCAAGATATATTCTTTTATTTCGTTATGATGGTTTTAGTTTTATTCTCGTTATCTTATTTTTTTAATTGTGATAACATTTGTTTAATATCAAAGAAGGGCTTGGTCGAGCATAAGAAAGATTATATTTTACACATGATCTTACCAAACGTTTTTACTTACTCAATTTTAATATTCGTTTATTTTTATTTCAAAATACACAGAAAATACAGAGCAAAAAAAGAAAAACCTAGAGTAGAAGAATATGTCGTGAACCAAGAAATAGCAGATAATAAAAAAATGTAAATTTTATAAATTAAATAATAAAAAATAAATATGCCGGTTTTTTTTATTGACTCATTATGTTTCAATTATAAAACAAAACTTTTAAATGCTCTTATAAACTATGGCTACAAAGGAGCCTGTATAGATCTTGAAAATAATAATTTATACCAAGACTACATGGAAGGAACTTTCTCAGAAAAAAAATTTCAAAATCTTCAAGAATATATGATAGATGAATTGTATAGACTTTTTAGTTATTATTTAAAATTCCATCCCATGAAAGTTTGTTTCATAAACCATAGTCCAGACGAAGTTTATGCTTACACACAATTTATGTACGACAAAGAAAAAATATCAAAAGAATGTTATGATACAATTATTGGAAAATTAAAAAAATATTTCTCGTGTTCGGCCAATGGAAGAATGTTAAACTTCATTGTAATAACAGGTATTATAAAGAACTCAGCAGCTAAGAGTTTATACATAGAATTATCAAAATACATAATGAAAAACAAAGCAGGTAATTATTACACAATTTCAACTTACCAATCAACAGGTTATCACGCAATAATTTTACCAATATCAAGCGTTGTAGAACAAGTGAATTCTGCAATAAAAGAATACATAAACAAAGATCCAGGTAAATTTTTAAAACAATAAATTGTACCATAATTTTTTTTTATTCAAGTTTTTGCTGGAATTTTATTCTTTGAAACGGTTAATAAAATAGAAAAAAAAAATAAAAAAATGCCAAAGACCCCTGTAAATTCTTATTATCATCATTCATATTTAAATATCTTAGTTCCTCCAAAGCTTTGTCCCAACAAATACTGCCCCACGCGCATCACAGGTGAAGAACCTTACTTTGTTGATCTTGATTATGAATACGCCTGTAGTAAATGTGGTTTCGTTATTGAAGATAATGTTGAAAGAGAAATTGATCGTTACACATTATTTAAAAACTACAGAGCTTGTTTAAAAAAAAAAATTGTTTATCAGAAGAAAAATTATTTTGAAAAGCTTATTAAGCAGTACAACTTTCCATTTGATGTAAAGTCTGACTTGTTAAAACTCTTTGACATATTCAATAGAAGATTTGAAAAATCAATTGAAAAAACACAAAGGAAATATTTTTTTAACTATAGATTTATTATAAGAAAATTTTTTAAAATTTTAATTAATGCAAACATAAAATACTTTGAAACAGATAATTTATCAAAATTATTAAAAGAAAAAAATAAAGTTAAAAAGCTTCAGAAGAGAAGCAAACCAATGAATAAAAAACTTTACAATGACACTGTTAAGTTAATAATGCAAGAGAATAATGGTAAGTCAATATTATTGTAAAATTTGTAAATAATATTATAAATAAAAAAAAACTATGAACACAGTATCAGAAGATGAATTTATTAAAAAAAGTATTCTCGACTGTCGTAATATGCCTGTTCAATACGCAGGATTATATTTAAAACGACAGTTCGACATGATAAAGGATGAGAGTTATATTCTTGATGAAATAACTCGTAAGAAAAGAATTCTTGATAAATCTTTAAAATTATCAAGACACAATCCAGCAAAATATTCATTTGACTTAGCAAACTTTGTTTATTATGATGATAAGCCTGAACTTGAGGAAAAAAAATCTTTTAGCTTACCAAACCTTGATGATTCTATTGACAAAGATTCTTATCACCCAGACATAAAGAAAAAAATTCAAACAGAAGAAGAACAACAAAACATAAACAAACCTCCTCCTCCCTCTGAACAGCCCCCTTCATCAGCAGAGATTTTAAAATATAATAATGAACCCACAAAATACTTTGAAGAAAAATCTATGGATATTTTTAACATAAAAAAAGATCTTTACTCCGACAAAGATTTTTCATCAGGTTCTCAGACAACATTATCAAAGACAGTTGAATTAAAAACAAAAGTTGAAGAGTTTGTAAAGCAGAAAGAAACAGTTTTTGAAAGTTTAAAAGCACAAAAAGCAATAGAAATAAATCCTTCAAATTCAACATACGAAATACTCGACACAGCATTCAATAGACTCTTAGAATTTGCTTTACATTATCCTATGGATCCTGTTACCCCTGAAGAAAAATCAAAGCTTTATACTGTTGCAAAAGAGCAGTTAGGAATAGCAAAGGGTGTTTCTATGGAGCTTGGTAAGATGGAAGAAAAATTAAAACAACAAGAAGCTCTCGATTCTGTCTTTGAAAAAAAAGTTGTTTATAAGTTTGAAGAGTTGTTTAAAAAAAAAATAAAAGATATTAATGATTACAAAGCTTTATCATATTCAACTCCAAGAGAATTATATGATACTCTTGAAGATTTAACAACAAGCTTGGTTGATGAATATTCATCAGATAAACTTATACAAAGTTTTTATGACAAGCTTGAGAATTTTTATACTTATGATAATAAATATTTTAAAAAAAAAATTAATGAAATTGTTAATCCAGAATTTAAATCAACAGAAAATTATATTAAATATGATGAGTTTAATACAAACATAAAGAAGCTTCAAGAAGAAGTAAATGAATTAAAAAAAAATAAATTAAAGTACAAAGAATATAATAACATGAAAAATAAATTAAAAAACTTAGAAGAAGAAAAACTTATGATGAAAGAAACATATTTAAAAGATGTTGAATCTCTTGTGTATTTAACAAAGAAAAGTAAAGACGAAGCAATTAATGAAATCTTTGGTTCGGAGATAGGTGGTCTTAAGTTTGAGACACCTTCAAAATACCTTACAAAAGTTTATGACAAAGATAATAAGTTAATAAAAATTATTGTTGATGTTAGCAATAAAGAAGCAACAGAATTGTTAACAAAAAAACTTGAAGAAAAACAAAGACAATATGATCGACAAATTCTTGGTAAAGATTATGAAATAAACACACTTAAGAAAGAATTAACAAATTATAATGAAAAGACAGAATACATTATAAATACCTTCAAAGACATTCAGAAACAACATGAAACAGCAATCACAGACTATACAAAAGATACTTACGATGCTATCAAAAAAACATTAATAAAATTACATGTAATGCCTGAAGAGCTAAAAGCTTTTACAAATGCTGAAGCTGAGTACATAAGAAAAGGAATAAAGGAAGACATGGATGAGTACTTTAAAACAGTAGATAAAAGATTAGATGAAATATCTGCTCCTCAACCTATTACAATAAACAAACAACTTGATGAAACAAAAGCTGAAATAAAAGATGACATAGAAGCAACAGGTAAAGAGGTTTCATCGTTAACAAAAACAATAAGTGTTTTATCTGAAACAATAGAAAGACTTGAATCAAAATTAAATACTCAAGATAATGAATATAAACAAGAATTAATAACAAAATACAAAGAAAAATATTCTGAAGCATTAAAAAAATTACAAGAGAAGTATAACAAATTAAAAGAATCAGAATCTGCTATGTGGAAACGTAATGAAGAATTAAATTTAAAGGTTTTAAGACTTGAAGATCTTAATGATCGAGCTGAATATGCAAAGAAAGAAACAGAGAGAGATTTGTTTATTGAAAAAGGTTCTAATGAAAAAAATAAAGCAGAAATAAATTCACTTAAGAAACAGATTGCTAAAGCAAAAGATGATTACAATAAATTATTAACATCAAAGCGTGAGACAGAAAAATTATTAAATGCTAGTACCAATAAACATTATGCTTTATTAAATTATTATAAAAATGCACCAGGTCTTAACCAAACAATAACAGAACCACCTAATAGCTTAAGAAGAAGTGAAATAAAAAAATTAAACACACAAATTGAATATTATAAAAAATATATTCAAAATCTTAACAGCAAATTTATTAATCTTAGAGATGCAAAAAACAATTTACTTTACTATGATAAATCAAAGCTTGTAGAGATCAGAAACTTAAAGAAAAAAATTACGAAGCAAGAAGCTCAAATAAAAGAACTTGAGAAAGATAATGCACAAAATGTTAGCGAAGAAATAACAAAAAAACCTAGTATGATAGAAGAGTTAACAGTACTCCCAGACGTAACAGCTCCTACTGTTGTTATACCATTAAAACCAGGCATAATAAAAAATTTAATAGAAATAACAAGATCAATGAAAGATCATAATACCATTAAAAAAACAAATGCTGAATTTTTTTTGAAAGATTTTAAATTTTTTGAAGGCCAAATAATGAGACTTGAATTATTATCAAAACAACAAATAAAAACTTATTTAACTTATCAAAGAAAATTATACCAAGATGCTTTGTTTAAACATGTAAACCAACCAGACGTAACAAATGATGAAAACATTGTTCCTTTGTATCAAACAGCATTAAGATACAATTTACTTTACAATGAATTTGTAGCAAAAGAATATAGTGTCACAAGTGGTTTATCATTACTTAGACCTTTAGGAGTAGCCTTCTTAAACGCTGATGATCTTGAGAAAAACATAATCATAGAATTAGCAAAATATGTTATGGATGAAAATGATGCTCACAAAGATTTTTTCTCATTAAAATCTGTATTGAGTTCAATCAATGAAAAATATCCTAACAATTTATTTCTCAAAAATATTTTTAATTATAAGGTTGAAAACATGAAAAGATATAAGTCAATCACAGAAGATATTCTTAGAGGATACTTAGTAAGTTTTCATCCAAGTTTCTTTACAAAAAACATGAAAGATTTACCTTTCTATTATCCTTTGAAAGATTATTACTTATCTTACTTGAAATTTGATTACATCAGAAAGATTGAACAATATATTAAAGAAAATTATTCTGAAGGTAATGATAGTCTTATATATGAAGGACAAGGCTATGTCTCAGTGTTTTATGATGGTTCTGAAAACTTTAGAAAAAATGCTGGAATAACAGTAATAGACAAAGACGAAGTCTTTCACATATTGCTTTATAATCATTATTATAATTTTTTAAATGTACCTTATAGCTTAGATGAAAAATATAATCAAAGAATAACCTTTATGCTTAAAATTGCTGAAGAACATATACATAATACAGATTATGTAACAATAAGTAACCCATTCGCAAATCCATATGTTTATTCTGTGTTAAACTCCTTGTCAGACGTAAAAAAATTAGTTTCAAACTACTTATCACCTGAAACAAATAAATTAATATTAGACTTTGAAAATGGTCCAAAGTATGAATATACTTTACCTATTAACTACAAACAACTTACAGTAAGAATAATATCAGAGCTTGTTGATGCCTTAAACTTAGATCCAAGAATCTCGTACATGTATGCCAAACGCTTAGAATCTTTTGAACAAGATTATTATTGGTTCATGAAAATAACAAAGTTTGTTGTATTTCTTATCACACATTTTAAAACCTTACAATCTATCACAAAGTCTGTGAAAGAAGGTTATAATATAATAAAAGAAGCAGATTTACAAAAAATGAAAAAAGAGTTAGGTGATTTTATTTATTCAACAACCTTAGAAAAAGAAATGGAAAATTTTGATGAGACCGGAGTCATATTTAAAGATGAAAAAGAAGCTATTGCTGAGCAAGCCAAACTCATAGCAACTCAACCTATAAGACAATTTTATGAAACATATGATAAAAGACCTGTGTTAGAAAAACCCTATGTTCCATCATTAAAAAAAATACCTGTCGGACAATTACCTACAACAATTCTTGCAACATCAAACATTGTTGAAAAATATGGTAATCAAGTTAATGTTGATGAGTTTGGAGATCATGTATATGATGAATTATTTAAAAAACGTGAAGAAAAAATAAAAGAATTATTATCAAAAAGAGAGTGGTCTGGTCTTGATTATATTAAAGAATTAGAGAAAGATAATAAAGCTTTGAGAGACTCCTTAGAGAAAAGAATAATAAATACCAGAAGATTATTAGCAGCAGAAAATTAAATGTAAAATTTATTATTTATATATTAAATAAAAAATAAAATGGATAATAATAAAATTTTTAAAAAATCAATAACAAATTCTTTTATGAATCACACAGCTGTACAAGACATGATAATGGCTGGTACTTCAGAAGCTGTAACAAGAAATTTATCATGGTCTCAGAAAGCTCTTAGAGAATATATGCACAGAACAACAAACCAAGACGTACCAAACATGATCGGAGGTTTTCCTGGTACAAAGGATCTCAATAAATTTGTATTGTTTGGAATGAAGAGTGAGCTTTTAAATAATCCTGTCTATGAGGTTTTAATCAGAGAAACAGGTGTTATTCTTTCAACAATAAAGACTGTCATTGGGGATGAAAATAAAATTCCAATTGTCGGAACAAGAAATCCTATAAAATATAAATACCCTTACAAAGTACCAAACATGCAACCTGGAGATTCAATTTATGAAGTTGAAGAATAATGTAAAATTTATAATATAAATAATAAAAAAGAAAAATTATTTTTAATGACTTCTAGAAGACATCTTATGCCTACGGGCCTTGCAAAGACAGAAATTGAAAAATACCAACAAATAGGTGCAAAAAACTTTTCAAACCATTTGTCAACCCATACTCTTAAAGGCGGAGAATCAACAGACTTCGTTACCATTCAGCATGTAATAGATGCTTACAAAGCACAAATAGTAGATGGAAAAACTCTTAAGCAATCAGAAAAAATGAGAAAAAAAAGAGCTTTAAAACTATTAGATGAATTGTTTAAAAGGTTTGACAAAGAGGATCAAAAGTACACAGAAATATTTTAATGTAAAATTTATAACTAATATAATAAAAAAAAAATATGACACAATATAATCCTTTTGTTTCTTATAATGAAAACCGTTCTATTGAAAATTACTTAGACGATGATTTCTACACAAAAGATGAATTAAATGAATCTTTAAAAACTGATGAATTAACTGTCGATGAAAAATTATTATTACCTTTATACTCAACAAAAAAAAAATTTAAAAAAATAAGAGCCGACATAGAAGGTCAACTTAGATTTAACTCTGGAACAAAGAAGGGTCAAATTTATATTAATGGTGAATGGGTAGATATTGATACTTCCCCTGGTATAAACTTGTGGGAAGTTGAAGGCTCTGTGCTATCTCCTATGAATGAAACTTATACAGTTAATGCTCCTGTAAAACTTACAACACCAGAAATTTATTGTGCTTCTGATTTATCAATCGGAGTAAATACAAATTTAAATGCTATTAAAATAGGAACAAATGGAATTTTATCTTTAGGTTCAAAATTCTTTCAAGTTGGTGGTACAGGATTAACAACAAGTATGTGGGAAAGTTTTGTTTTAGGTCCTGATGGTACGAATGATAAATGTATAGCAGGAATATATAATGGAAAAGCTATTTATGGAGCACATAATAATTCTATGACAGCATGGGCTCCAGTATACATAAATACAGACGATGGTACTTATGGAGAAAATGTACTTATCAGTAAAAAAGCAGGAAAAATTGAATGTTTTGGAAATTTAAAATTACCTTATTTAAGTTATGCTGGAACCTATGAAAAAGGAATGTTAATTTATGATGACACAAATAATAAATTAAGATTTTATAAATCATCTTCAACTTATGAAAATATTGTAAGTTATATTGCAAATACTGATTTAAGTTTGTATAATATTGCGACAAGTGAAAATAGTTTTGGAATTAATATTGGATATGATTCAAGTTATAGGTTTAAAATAAATTATTATTATGGCACAGATTTATCAGCTTCTTATTGCACGTTTGGAAATGGTACAAATGTTGGATTAAAATTCTGGGGTGATAATACTATAAATCTCCATCAAAATATGTTCATTTCTGATAATAAAACAATTCAATTCGGAGCACCACCTGCAACTCCATCTATTGCTGGTGGGTTATATTTTGAAGGAGGAGAAATGAAATTCTATGACGGAAGTGATTTACGAACAATATCAACAGTAACAGAATTAAAAAAACGGGACGAAAAAATAAAAGACCTTGAACAAGAATTAACACAATTAAAAACTTATGTAAAAAATATGTTCAATGATTTAATTTCTGAAGGTATGGAAAACATAAAAAAAAGAAAACTCATTGAAACAAACTTTAAATAAACTTTTTGTAATTTTTCTTTTGAATATAATAAAAAAATAATATTATGAGTGAAAAAAAATGTATTAAGTGTGGAGAAACAAAACCTCTTAATGCTTTTCCAAAGGATAAGAGTTCAAAAGATGGCTATCGAAATGTTTGTAAAGAGTGCAGAAAAAAAAATACAAAGTCTAGCAAAGAAAAAAAACGTAAGCGTTCGAGCGAAGAAAAAGAACCAACAGCTGAACAACCTGTAGTTGCTGGAACAACAGAAACAACATCAACAGAACCAGCTCCGACACCAAACGTTCCATCAGAAAAATCTTTAGAGCCTCCAATAAAAAAACAATTAACAGAGGAATCAAAAGACCAACAGATAGAAGATGCAATAACAAATGTTGAGATAATAAAGCAAGAATTAACTGTTGAAAAATTATTACAGCTCTGGGACAAGAAACAAAATTATTCTATGACACTATTAGCCCCACGTAGGATGGGTAAGACAGAATTCATAAAAAATGTTCTTATGCCAATGCTTGCAACATATCTTGAATACGATAGAATTTTATTTTTTTCAGAAACTCGAGCAGCAGATGTTTATGAATTTCTTAAGTCTTCACAGATGCAGAAGAAAGTAAGAGTTTTCAAAGGTTATAATAAAAAAGTAATTCACAGCATAATCAATCTTAACAATCAAACAGAAAATGCTTTTAAGTTTTGTCTTCTGTTTGACGACAGTCTCGGACGCTTTATGTTTACCGAAGATTTTATGAAGTTATTTTGTATCGGAAGAAATAATAATTTCAGCATCATAATAAGTATTCAGACAGCAGAATTTTATTACACAACCCTTAGAGACAATACAGATTTCTTAATTTTACTCGGGTTTCACACACAAGATCGATCAGATAATACTTATGATCACATGGTTCGTGGAACAATAAGAGTTCCCCCCGAACATCGAAATTCAATAAAAAAAGAAAGGGACTACTTCTGGGAATTTTTGTTATCAAATTGTAGTGATGAAAGCTGCCCTTATAGAAAAATTTTTATTGATTTTACTCACAAGGATCCAAGGAGAACGAACAAGAATGTGTATTTTATTCCTCCTTCTATGCATGTTGATAAGAAGATTAAACAGAAAAAAGAAACAAAAGAATCAGAACCAATTAATGTAAATAGTGTTTCTTCAAAAGAAGAAATAAAAAAATAAAATGTTTTTATTTAAAAATAGAAATTATCATATTTTAAATAATCTAAAATTGTAATAATTTGTCCTGCTTTAACTTGTTTTTTTAAGTTTTTAGAACAATTAACATCTCTTTCAGCAATTGTCTTTATTAACATATCTGTAAATTTAATATTTGGAAATTCATATTCAAGACTCTTATAAAAATTTTCTCCCCTTAATAAATCTGTTTCTGTAAAGCTATTACGCTTTCCAAGCTTATAAAATCTAAATCCCTTTGTTTCGGCTATGCTGCATTGTGGAACCAGAATTGCTGGTTTCTTTTGAATTAAAGGTTTAAAACAAAAATTATCTGAAGAATACTTGGCATAATATTCTAAACCGTAGCAGACGAGATAAGTCATACAAAAAGCATAATATTTTTTTTCTTTATCAACATAAGTATTCATATATTTTGAAAGAAAAAAATCAAAGCATTTCATAACTCTGAATTGGGGTAATACTAAACTGTTTAAGTTAAACTTAAACTTTGCCTCAATAATATAAATATAGTAATCAACACATGATAAAGGTTTACCTTTTAAATAATAAATTTCATTTTTAAAACAGCATGACAACAATTTAAAAACATAAGCAAGTAAGCCAATATCCTCTGTCTCAACAGCTGTGTTTATTTCTTTAAAAATGGGAGATGTTTCATCTATATGTTTTCCTTTTTCAATTCGGTTTCTTATGTCCTCAAACAGATAAATCTTTTTGTCTTTATAGGTTTTTATGTCACAATCAAAATACCAACCTCTTACTAAAATAACATAAAAGGCATATAAGCTTTTATCAATAGGAGAATTTAAAAAATACCAACTAAAAGCTGAAAACAATCCTTCTGTTATGTTATCATTCATTCTTAAAGTTTCTTCATTGTAAAGCTTCTTCATGTAAAAAACATACAAATCAATGTTTGAAATTCCAAATAATGAGAGGGCAACATTTATCATCTCTTCAACACATTTGCACATTGTCTTTGGACCTTTTGAAACAATAACGGCTTTTAAATTTACAATGTCTAACCACAAGTCTTTCTCTCCATGAATAGCTCTTAAGCAAAACTCTATGTATTTATAAATAAATTCTTCGTCTTTGTAAATGACATAATTTCTTTGAGATTCTAATAAGCCTCCAAGACCTGTTAAACCAATGGAATGGAAAAGCTGTTCAAGGCTTTCTTCTTTTAAAATGCACTCTTGTTTTTCAACTAAAGGGTCTTTGTCTTTCATGATGTTTGGGTCTTCGTTTTCTTTGTTTGAATCCTTTTCATCACAGAATAAATCTTGTGAACATATTTCTTTTTTTTCTTCCATGTTTTAAAATGTTTTTTTTCTTTTTTTTTTTATTTTTTTTTTTTTTTTGATGTGTTTTTTTGTTTTGTTGTTTGAGATTTTATTTGAAATTTATGATCTTGAATTTTTCTCCGACCATCAAAATTTTTCCTACAATCAATCAAAAAAAATTTTAAATTTTATCCATAAATAAAAATTCCAAAAAAACAAAGAAAAAAATTCTATAAAAAATTTGAACTTTTTTTCAAATAATAATTTCCTTTTTTTCTTTTTCAAAATAAAAAAAAAAATGGAAAAATCAATAATGAAAAATTATTATGCTGGAAAAGAAAATATTCTTGAAACTTATGAACAAAAAGAAAAAAGAATAAGAAAAAGAGTTTATAAATATCTTGAAAGCTTAGGAACTTCTACAGAAAACCTTCCTGGATATTTATGGACACAATATGTTACTCCAGATGAAAGAGATGAATTAGGATGGTCTCAAGATGAAAATATAACCTATGCTTCTACTGTTCCGACGACAATGAAACATAGAGAAGAGGTTGGTAATCTTCTTAAAAAACTTGAGGAAAGTCTTTGGAAAATATTACGTGAAAAAGAAGATGAAATAGCTAGATTACAAAAAGCATTAATTGATTCAAGAAAAAGAGAAGTTAATATGATAAAGAAAAGCAAATAAATAAACCCTTCAAATTTTTTATTTGAAAAAAAAATGATTACAATGAAATTTTTTCATTGGTCCTTCGCTCCTTTAAATAACCGTCAAAATCTTTATTTTTAAATGAGCTTGTGATTCAAACCCAAAGTCAAAAGGGTTGGGCGATCAGC
>Ga0209287_10000411_pt1 | contig 26640 bp, 14 predicted proteins | sample PPLLak3cmMay2015_2_FD_187255 | JGI IMG/M metagenome (GOLD analysis project Ga0209287, IMG submission 187255) | Freshwater sediment microbial communities from Prairie Pothole Lake near Jamestown, North Dakota, USA - PPLs Lake P8 Core (1) Depth... | ecosystem: Environmental > Aquatic > Freshwater... | reverse complement strand
TAAAGGGTAGGGCCTCAGGTAGTTTTTCTGCATCTCTTCATCACCTTCAAAACCTCCGGTGCAGAGAACCACGGCCTTTCCGGCCTTAATATTTATTTCCTTCTCCTTGCTCTTTGCCTTTACGCCAATGATCTCTTTTGTTGCGTGATTCCGGATAAGGTCCGTCCCGGGAGTATCAAACAGTATCTCAATGCCCCTCTTTTGTATATGTTGGTTCATGGTTTTAAAAAACGTCGTTCCGCCCCCGGATACTCCCAGAAGCTTTATGGCGTAGGCGCCCGGAAAGTTTTGAAAATCCGCCCTGCTTTTTGAACCCTGTTGAGCCCCCATATCATTCCATTTAATGCCCATTTTTGAAAGCCAGTCGCCGTTATTCGCCGTCTCTTCGGCCCATGCCTTGCAGACATCCATCGGTGTTGTGCCGAAGGACCCCGCATAAAGATACTCGGCCGCGCCTGCCGCATCTTTTAATTCCGTGTATGCGGTCTGGCCGCCGGCTAACCTTGTCAGACCGCCTCCCTCTGCAGGCGCCTTTTCCAATATGAGCACCTTGGCTCCTGCATCATAGGCAGTGACGGCCGCGACAGCGCCGGCACCGCCGAATCCTACTACTACAACATCCGTTTCCCTGTCCCAATGGTCGACTGGAGAGGCATTCCCTGCCCCGGCATCTTTAGCCTCATATCCTGCCAGGACGCCGGCGCCGGCTCCTATAGAAGCGGTTTTGATAAAATCTCTCCTTGAAATTCCTTTCCCTTTATCCTTATTGCGTCCCATGGCATCTGTCTCCTTTATACAGAATCCCCCTGATCCGAGGGATTCTGTATTGGTTTGTTAATAGCTGAATGTCTCGCTGAATGTGTAATACGGTTCAGGGAACTTGGGATACATTTCGGGAACAGTTGTCGGACTCCAAACCTTAGGTGTGCCTGCATCAGCTTCTTTCTCAGCCAGATTAGCTGCATCCCCAAATAGTGTTTGTTCTGTTTGGCTTGGTTGGCCGGTTTGATTGTTTGCTCCCCATGGCGGGCTGGTATCACCCAAATTCTGAAAATGCCAGATCTTCCATTTCCCGTCCTCTTTCGCAAAGTCTACAGCGTACCTTTCAAACATCCACATTCCGCTCTCAGATACCTTGCCGTTCTCAATAACTACTCTTTTTATAAAACCCGGGGTATACCATATGCCCTTTGCAGTCTTTCCGTCGCCTGCTATCTCGATGACCGGTGTTGTTTGCATATGGAGAGAAAATTCATGACCAGCGCCCAGATTTTCAGGCACATCCTTGATATCCGAGACCTTGCTTATGGCAGTGAGGTCTTTCTTCTTATTTTCAAGATTATCAATACAGTATGCTTTTTTAATAACGGCAATCCCTTCCTGTTGACCCCAATGGGCGGTTTTATCATAAGCGCCGCCTTCCTTAACCCAGACATCATCCATCTCTTCACAGTGGTTGCCGTTAATGTGATAAAATGCGTGCTTGCTGAACGAGTTCTGAACCTGCAGCATCGCCAAGGCTCGCTCGGCATCCGAGATGGTCGGCCTCTCTTTAGTCCCAGTGCCAACCCCACATGAAGTTACAAAAGATGTTAAAAGACATATAAAAAGGATTGTTAAATAACTTATTTTTGTTTTCATGAACTTACCTCCTGTAAAATGATTATTAAGTAATCAGAATATAAATTTAAGCCCAAGAGCAGACTGACCCTTTCACTCTGTTCACGCCATACGCAACTTACAACTACAATATTATAACAAGGGCAACCCTTGACACAGCGCCCGCAGCGGATGCACTTGTCCTTATTTATCTTCAGTTCATTTCCCTCATGACGATTCCGCCTTTCAGGTTGATGTGAAATCGGGTTTCCGAAGTATTTAAACCTGCGACGCTACGAAGAATGCGCTGCGTATGGTTTTTTGAAGGGTGCCGGCCCGGCCCGTGCAATCACCCAGAAAAAGGACCTGATCCGCCGATTTTGAGAATTTCATTGCCTCATCCATCATCGGCTTAAAACCGGCGTAAATTACCACACTGTCGGAAGTTATGGACTTCTCGCCGCCTGTAGCGTCCCTATAAGCTACTTTTCCATCAGAAATCAGAACAGCGGTCGCTTCAAGAACATAACTGAAGTTTTTATGATGCTGATAAATATCGATCTGGTTTATCTTATTGTGCGGGCCGATGAATTCATCCGGTATCAATTGTTTCCCGCTACCCAGGACCGTCACCCTATATCCGTCATTGGCCAAACATATGCCGGTCTCTGTGCCGAAGACGCCTGCGCCGATAATAACTACATTTTTCCCAAGCGATTTCATATTGCTATAAACATCCAGGATATTCATTACATTGCCGCCATCCACGCCGGGGATATTCGGAACAATCGGCTCCGCGCCGACGGCGACAAGGACGGCATCATATCCCATCGCATTAATCATCGAAGGCGTTGCCGTTGTTTTCAGCTTCACATCAATTCCCGCTTTGTTCACCTGACGGATAAGATAATCCTTGAAGTCTTTATAAGCCCATCTCCATCGAGTAAAGTCCGTATGCCGCTGTTGACCGCCGAGTGCATCATGTTTTTCATACAAGGTCACCCTGTGTCCCCTTTCCGCGGCTGTTATGGCAGCCTTCATGCCGCCCGGACCGCCGCCGATAACGGCAACCTTCTTTGACATGGAGGAAGGATTGACCGATCTTTTTTTGGTTTCCGACAATCCGAACTTGGGGTTAACGGTGCATACGGATATCCATGGTCCCTGGCTCATGCTTATCCCGTGGCAGTCGTGGCACATAACGCAGGGCACTATATCCTCACCCCTGCCTTCATATAACTTTCTGATATATTCCGGATCGGCGATTAGGGGTGTCGCCATGCCCACCATATCTGCTTTACCTCCGGCAATCCACTTATCGACCAAATCGGGATAATGAAAGCCTCCGGTGGGGCAGGTAATGATTTTGACCCCGCTTTCCTTTATGGCCCGGGAAAATTTGAGCATCGATGGATTGTCCTTTTCCATTGTAAAACTGTTGGGATGATTTATGATGCCCGCGTCTTTCATTTGCAGGATGTCGGCAGTTCCTTCAAGCATTTTGGCCATTGCAACCACCTCTTCCAATTGAGGGCCTTCCTCATCCCCCCCTCGGCTGTTGCTGCTGATCCCCGGGGTTGCCGGCAATATCCATGCCACTATAATGAGGCTCGTGGCCTTCCGGACAGCCTGCATTTTTTCGATCACCGGACGCAGGGCCTCTCTATCCTTCGGGCCGCGGTTTCCGACCCATACGGCATCATAACCCTTGTCCTCGGCCCGCTTTGCCTGTGTTACAATATCGAGTCCAACAGGGCCTGAAACGCCCGACGAATCACCTTTCGGAGGATCCCCGCCGATTGTCTCACCGCAAATCAGAGCACCCTCGCAATGAATATCCTCAATCATCTGGTCGTGATAATTATGAACAAGAGGTATGTCTTCCCACATGCGCATATGATCCGTCAGGTGCAGCCTGCCGTTCTCTTTCTTTAAATCAAAGTTCCAATCTTTTGGCCATGTTTTCGGCCATGCCCCAAAGACCTCATCCGTCGAGACAATGGCGGCATTTTTCGCTATCCCCGAATAATGGGACCGAAGCGGATCGGCGGGAAAATTTTCCGGCCCCTGAAGCATATGAGGATGAGAATGGGTGTGCATTATTCTATTTTTCAGAATTTTGTTTCTGACCATAAGAGGCGATAAAAGATGAGGATATTTTTCGGTTGCCGTCTTTATATTAGATGATGCAGCCTTCTCAGCTGCCGTAATGGAACGCGTTTCAAAACCCGCGAGCCTTTTACAGGTCAATGCACATGTGGATGCCAGACCAGTGGCAATCAGAAATTGCCGCCTGCCCATAAGTGTTTTAATCAGATTCATGACTTCATCCTTTTTGTATTTTAATACTTATTAACCGTCTCCACATTGCTTTCACGGTTTGCACGGCCATCCCGGCGGGGGCAGACAATTATGAGACAGTTAATATCAACGAAGAAAGACCATTGTTAAGTCTCCGGCTATTTCCCGCGAAACAAGAATCAATCGACTTTCAGGGAGATCTTTCCGGTATAGATGCCCGCAGCAATCTTCGTCTTTACGCCTCCGACCGTCATGGTCAGCGTCTTGCCCTCCGGCGCCTTGACGACAGCGCCCTTGGCTATTGTTAGCGAGGTCAGATAGGAAGTCCCGGCCACGGTCCAGACGCTGTCCTTATCCAGGGATACTATTACGCCGTTGTTCACGGGCTCATGGGCGGTCTGGGTGATTGCATTAAGCTCCTTGCTGTTGACTGCGTCGATTATCATTACGCCGTCTTTATAGGTGGCCGTGGCGGCGCTGATTACGCCGTTCACCCTGGCTGCCACAAACTTGAGGCCCAGGTTCTTCACCCCCTGCCGGGCTTCAGTATCCATGATGCCCTCGGGGACACTATCGGCGCTCATGCCCGGCAAAGGGGACATGGGCACCTTCTCCACGCAGTTCGCCTTCAGGTTTGTGGTGGAGTTGTAAAAGTCGCCTTTTACCTCCATGTTGGAGACGGTCATGAAGACGTCTTCTTTCGGGTTGGCAATGGTCAGGTCACGCCCCGGTATAGGTGTATCGGCCCCGATAGGCACTATGAATCTGGAAGGCCCCATGCCGGGGTCATCGTTGTCCATGAGCTGCAGAACGACGCCGTTTCCTGGATTCAGTATGGCATTGTCAATATTGAGATGCGAATTGGAACCCTTTACCACGAATGTAGACGAAGCCGTATTAAGAACGGCGCCTTTGTTGACTTTGAGCTCGCTGCCTGCGTCTCTGAATATCACGACGCCGTAGCGCGTGGAAGTGATGACAGTGCCATTGGTTATCACCCCGTTGTTAATGCCTTCGCCTCCACCCATCAGGAGCGGGTAGCCCTGCACGTTGACCTTGCAGTTGTCATAGGAGACAAGGGCATCGCCTATGGAAAAGGCCCCGTAGCCGTTGGCCCTCGGGCCGCTGAGTTCGACGGTGCTGTCTTTGACATACATGCGGACGCGAACTCCTCCGTCGATAGAAAGCACGCCCCAGCCATTGCCCTTTATGCGGCAGTTGTTGTAATAGACGGTGGAGTTGTCGCAAAGCTGGGTAACCCGGTTGGTGCCTTGAAAGCCAAGGGCCCACGTCGGAGCGCCTTTTGTTTGAGACACTAGGCTCTCGTTGGAAAGGGTGCAATTGTTAAGGGTCACTATGCTGTTGCCTCCGCAATGCACGATGGTGCGCGTTACGCCCTTGAATTTGATCTCGGAGTTGTTGACGGTGACCTTTGAATTGCCAAAGCAGGCGATGCCCGATCCGTAGCCGATGAAGTCATTGTCTCCATCCCCTTCGAAGTCGATCTTGAGCCCTTCTATTGTATATTCGCTGTTGCCGGCGACTATGATGCCATTGAAGTTATCCTCAGTTCCCATGAGAGTAACGCCGGCGGCCATCTTGTCGGTCACCTTCCCGCCCTGCACCATGGCCGGGACTGACTTTCCCGGGACATACCTGCCGTCCTCGATAAGAATTGCAGCCCGAAGCACCTGCCGGCTATTTTTCTGCATTCCTGAACCCGGTCCTATGAAGCTGTCCGTGACGGTGATGAATATGTCGCCTTTATATACGCCCGGCTTTAACGCCGTGCCCATGCCATCAACCGTCATGGTAAGGCTCTTGCCGTCAGGTGCCTTGATAACCGCACCCTCGGCAATGGTAAGGCTGGATAGGTTAGCGGTCTTTTCGACAACCCAGGTTGAGCCTGCGCTGACTGTCTTGCTTTCAACAGACCAGGCAAACGCCGTCTTATCAATTGCTGCAAAAGGCAAAATAAGCATTGCTGCAATGCCTGTTGACACTAGAATCTTAACGAATCTTTTTTGAATGACCATTTTTGCCTCCTAAATCGCCAAAGGCGGAAATTCGAAGCTCGAAATTCGAAATACGAAACAAAGACAAATTTTCAAAATAAAAAAACGGTGCTTTGATGCTTCAAGTTTTTTACTGGGTTTTTGAATTTTTGATCATTGTTGTTTAAACCGGAATTATAAGGCCGCCAGCCTTTCCCCTAAAAGACACCCGTCCGTTATGGCCATGCCGATGCTTATGCCGGCGAAAGGACTCTGGTACGTTACGATGAAGCGGCCACCGGCATTGTTCCCCGCTGCAAAGAGGCCCTTGATGGGCTTGAATTCCGAGTTGAGCACGCGCCCCTCAGCATCAGTGTCAAGACCGGTGGTTGTAACCAGACCCGGGCTCAGGGACCCCATCATGCCCGTGCCGTCGTTTTTATTTATGGTACCGTAAAACGGCGGGTCCTTGAGACCGGTCACCTTCATGATGCGCCGGTCTTTGCCGAAATCCTCATCCATGCCTTTCTCACACATCTGATTGTATCGGGCGATCTCATCCAGGGCCTTCTTCCTGGTCTCGCCCTTGTAGCAGCCCATAAAGTCAAGAAGCTCCTCAATAGTATTTGCACAATAGAGTTCTCCCCCCGTCATGGGGCCTTTTATTTCCCTCCCCTGTCCCCAGCTGTATTTTTTGGGACCGGGTTTTACATTGTCCAGCTGCTTAAATGTCGCCGGCCAGCTGTATGTGTCGCCGCTGTCCACGGACCCATGTCGCGGCGGCATCATCTCATATACCTTCTTCCAATTAGCGTCATTGAATGTGACTGTAAAGCCGTCCTTGGGTTGAAGAAGGGTGGAGCCGGCTACCTCGTCGCAGAACCTTTCGCCCTTGCTGTCCAGCTGCAGAAACCACGGCCCTGTGCCCGGATCCCCTCCCGCCATGGTGGAATGGGGGCCGATCTCTATATGTCCTCCGGCCCAGACACCCAGCTTGATGCCTGAGCCGTCGCGGGTGAGGGACATCATCCCTCCGACTAGAATGCCGGCCGGCACGCCCGCCTTCACCAGGTTCAGATCTCCTCTAGCTTCGGCCTCATGACGAATAGTATCCAGGATATCGATGACCATTTCGCGGTTTTTGGAGAAATCCCCTGCGCAGAGCGCGACTCCTTTCCTGGCTCTGAAACGGACGTATTTTCCGTCCGCTGTTTTCGTTATAACACCTGTTACGGCGCCTGAACCGTCAAGATCGCATATCTCGGCATGGTGCTGGAAGAACCATTTAGCGCCGCCGGCCATGGCCTTCTCCTGATGGATATTCAGGAGTTCCTGCCATCTTTCCACCCCATAGGGCTCTTTTTTATTATTAAGGAAAACAGCTGTCCCGTAAAAAAATTTCCAACCGGACACCTCCATTAGAACCGACGGTCTTGGGGGACAGCTCAAGACATGGCAGTTCTCATCCATCCATCCCTTTTCCGCAAAACTGATAACCCAGTCAAAGACCCTGCCGCTGTTCTTCACAAAATAACTTGCGCGCCTGGGATTGTGGCGGATCAAATTGCGTCGGGCCCACTCCCTGAGAAAATCATCCTCATCAATCCGGGGCGCGCCCTGGCTTAATGCGTACTGGGAATTCACGGTCCCCACGTCTTTACCGGCGCCGGGGATGTAGCCTTTCTCTGTCTGGCTCTCGATAACGGCAACGGAAGCGCCCTTCGCGGAAGCGGCGCTGGCGCAGACCAGGCCTGCATTGCCGCCGCCTACGACAACGACGTCATAGATCCCGCCGTCCGAGATGAGCGCCTCATTGATTGGATCCGGTTTGTCTCTCCATGATTTTGCGGCAGCCTTATTCCCGCTTGCTGTCTCTGCCGCGGATGCAGGATGGGTTGCTCCCATGGAGGCCATTGCACCTGTTGCGGCCATGCTTTTAAGAAAACTGCGCCGATTGATACGTTTCCAGGACTGATTTTTGTTATTTGACATATTCCCCTCCTTCTCCCTTGTCTGAACTTGTTGTAGATTGAAGCTTTCCCAGATATTTAGCGGCATTTGTTCACAGGCGGCTATTTTCAGTGGAGTTTATGCAACAGCCTGTTAATCAACGAATGATCGGCGCCGATGATCTATCAAATTCAATACTCTTCACCCAATCTATAATTTTGTTACTGGGACATCACTAATAGCTGAATGTCTCGCTGAATGTGTAATAGGGCTCAGGCATGGGAGGTCTTTGACTCGTCTGTGGAAGCCTCAGCGGAGACCAGTCCTGGTATGGGTTGGGGTTGCTTGAATAGCCGGAGCCGGGTTCGAAAGCAGTTACTGCCGGAGCATGCGCCTCATATTTTGAAAAATCCAGGAGATAATCATTACCACCGCCTAACGGCATGGTGAGGTCATAGATCATCTGTATATGCCAGATCTTCCACTTCCCTTCCTCTTTCACGAAGTCCACATAATAGGATCTCCAGAACCACATTCCCGACACAACCAGCTTGCCGTCCCTGACGCTTGTGTTAAGACCCGGGCCGTTGGAGTTCCACATGCCCTTCGCTGTCTTTCCATCGCCGGCTACCTCTATAATGGGGTTTGTCGGCTGGTTGCCGCCGCTCCAGCTGCCGACGCCGATATTCTCCGGCTTTACCTCGATTTCCGGGTAGAGCTTGTTTATCTCCTGAAGGGTCTTCAGCTTCCCTGCCTTGGTCTCCTCGCAGTAATCCTTATAGAATGTGTCCATTCCTGTCATTATACGCCTGGGCTGCGTCATGGTGGCGGTCTTGCCATAGGGGCCGTCTCTCTTTACCCAAACGTTATCAAGCTCCTCGCATTGATCGATCACCATATAACCCTGGTGCTTACTGAATGTGTTCTGGACCTCCAGCATTGCCAGGGCACGCTCCGCTGTAGAGATTGTCTGTCTCTCTGCCGACCCTGATGACTGGGGCTCAGCCGATTTCTGTGAACACCCCCAGAACATTATCAGAGCTATGACCGCGACTGAAAAGAAGATTGTTAGATATCGGACTGTTGCTTTCATAACTAACCTCCTGTAAAAAAATTGAAGAATGTTTGCGGATTATTAAATCTAGGATTCGTAAAATTTATATATAAGATCACCTCCTTCTGTTTGTATTAAAACTAAATGCCTGCTGATCGAATATTTTTGTCATATCATGGATGCTATGCTGAAGGCGCTTCGCATTGCCTTCTGCACATTGCCTACCATGTTGCAGTCCCCTATCAGATAAAAAATATTTCCTGCGCCGGAAAGCCGCATCGCCTGGTCAGTCCTTGGCTTCATGCCCGCGGCGATAACAACGCTGCCGGCCTTTATCTCATGCTTGGCGCCAACTGCATCAGTGTAACTAACTTTTTCCTTGCCTATTTCTGTGCATTTGGCCTTCAGTATACAACTTAAATTCTTCTGTTTATTGCACTCCTCCATAAGCATATTATAGTAATGGAGCGGCGCCGTGTCAGGCGCCAGTTTGCCCTGCATCTCCAGCAGAATGACTCTGTGGCCCCTGTCTGCCAGATGCATCCCGGTTTCCACCCCGACCTCTCCTCCGCCGATAATCACGACATCATCCTTCAGGGAATCTTCATTTCCATAGACATCAATGGCAAACACAACGTTTTTGATATCCACCCCCGGGATCGGGGGAACAGCCGGCTCTGAGCCAACAGCGGCGAGGACCGCATCATAGTTCTTGCTGTTCAGCATTTCAGCGGTTGTCTCGGTATTCAGGAAAACCTTTATATTTGATTTTTCAATCTGGCGGATAAGATAATTTTTAAAATTTCTAAGCGGCCATTTAAAGGCAACATTGTCGGTATGGTTGAGCTGCCCTCCTAAAACACCGCTTTTTTCATAGAGTGTTACATCATGGCCTCTTTCTGCAGCCACAAGGGCCGCCTCCATCCCTGCGGGGCCGCCCCCGACAACAGCTAAACGCATCCTCTTTTCAGGAGGATCAATCATCCCGTCGATCCTGTGCCAAAGTCCCCAGGTCGGATTAACGGAACATACGTTTACATATGGGTCGGCATTGCTGCTTACCAGACATTTATTGCATCTGATGCATGGTACCACGTCCTCTCCCTTGCCCTCATAGGCCTTGCGTCCGAAATCCGGGTCACAGACAAAGGCCCTGGCCATGGCGATCAGATCCGCCTTCCCTGAGGCAATTACCTCCTCGCAGTTGTCCAGGTCCTGAAACCCTGCTATGGCAACTGCTGCTACCCTGGCGCCGCTGTCTTTAACGGCCTCCGCCATGTAAAGAAATGGGGTGCGCTCCGGATTAAAGCCCGTAGGGTGCTGGGGATCGATATCCGGAGAGCGCAGCTGGAGCAGATCGATGCGCCCCTCGGCCAGCCTGGCAAACTTCACTGTGTCCTCCAGGGTCCAGCCGCCGGTGCCTGGATCGACACCGCTTATGCACACCTCTATCAGGAAATCCTCTCCGCATACTTTTTTTATACGGTCACAAATCATTAATGCAAAACGGGCCCTGTTCTCCAGGCCTCCGCCGAATTCATCGGACCTCTTATTGGTAAGCGGAGAGAGAAATCTTGCCGGCAACATGTGTCGATAGGCCATATGCAGAAAGGCCATATCAAACCCCATGTCTCTCCTGGCAACAAGCGCCTGAAGGGCATAATCGTCGGCAATTTCATCCAGTATTTCTGCAGGTATCTCATGGCCGGTTTCACCGGCGCCTCGATCACCCATCACTGCCAGAGATGCTATCCCGGCGCTGACATCATATCCCCTGGGAAAGTCCGGCATGATAAATAATGATGCCTTGCTTCCATAGAAATGTATCGCTTCAACCATCTGAGATATGTAATGCTGGCACTGGCCGTTATAGACATCCAGATTACAGTTATGGGTGCAGTCCAGCTTGAAGTCTTTATGAATATAATCAGAGAGGGTAGGCTTTTTTTCGTGGCCTTGCAAGAACGGTATCGGACTGTAGAGTGTACATGTAACCACTGAGGCGGCTTTTGCCTTTTTGGCATAATGGCTGATAAGGGCGTCAGAAGGATAGGGTTCAGGCCCCTGAATAAAGGGGGGCCTGCTGGGAGATGCGATAAGCCTGTTTTTCAATACAACATTGCCCACCTTTAGCGGGGAAAGCAGATTTGGATATTTTTTATGCATATGAATTCCTTCTTCAACAGCGCAGGCTAAAGGGGAACGTAATGAAGAAGGTAAGAGTTTAAGAAGTTAAGAGGTTAAGATAAATTTTCTTAACGTTCTCAACTTCTCATCTTCTTAACTTCTCAACTTCTGACTGTCTTGGCAACACCAGTAACCCGATAAACACAAGTAACGTTTTTTGGGTTTATTTGGCAACAGTCTCCGGATTCGCGTTTACTCCTTTCAACGGATCAGCTATTAAATAAATAAGAGTAATCACTGTAATTGCTAACATTGCGACAGAAACAGATCCGAGTAAGTTTCTTGCAGTCGGTTCAACAAACAGCGCGACGCCTTTTTCCACAAAGGTAGCCAGGAATTGCCCGCCGTTCATTATTCCTATTATCATGGCATTAGCGAATGTACCGTCAGCTTTTATGCCTATTGCCAGCGCCCTGCTCTGGACAGTGGGCAGGTTAAGTCCGGCGCCCAATCCTACTATAAAGCATCCTATAAAGACTGGCGTAATAGCATGTCCTCCAAACATTATGTAGGTTCCTGAAGCCACACAAAGGGTAGACACAATCATCGTGTATCTCCTGAACACTTTATCCGCAAAACCGAATAATAATGATCCTACCAAAATCCCTGCGGTTGTAATGGAGATTGCTCTTGAAGAAATTATCGCGTCACCCATCTTTGCGTCGATCTCAATAAAGATGGAAAGCTTCATCATCATCACCACCAAAAAAATCGTAAAGGTTACCTCGTATAAACAGACCAGGAATAATTTAAATTTTTGTTTTCCATTGTAACTCAGTTTTACTTTTTTCTTTTCAGATGATTCGGCAGCCTTAGGCGGCGGGAGAGAAGGCAGTGCATATGCAACCATCAAAAGCACAATAAAAAAATAACTGTAAACCCAGAACAGGTAATTCCATTTAATGGCGCAAAGATAACCGGCAATCATTACCAATATAATAGCCATAAGACTATCAACGCCATTTGCCCAACCCAGCATATTTTGTTTATCACGCCCATCATAGAGCTCATTAATAATAGCACCGCACAGGGGCGCTGCAATACCGGCCCCAAGGCCTACAAATGCCCTCATGCCTATTATCTGAAAGATGCTGCCGGTTGCAAATACACCTCCAACCCCGCCGATGATGTAGAGTACAAGGGCAACCATAACAAGACTTTTTTTGTCATATCTCTTTGCCAGAGGCGGTACGACAAAGAAATTCATAAATACCATTATCAGAATGGGAAAGGTGTAAACCAGATTAATTAATATAGGGCCTGCATCAGGAAATGCCTTTGTAATCGCACCCATTCCAGTGCTTACAACCGTAACTTCACAATTAAGCAAAAAAATAAACAATACCGTTATTCTTCTCAAAATGCCTTTAAAATTTAGATCTGCAGTAATACCTGTCATGTGCCGTTAACCTCCTGTGATATTAAGGAATAAAAATTAAACCTGCGTGAAGTGAATTACAGTTCCGCCAGCCTCTCCCCAAGCATATAGCCCTCAGTTATGGCCATGCCAATGCTTACGCCGGCGATAGGACTCTGATACACGGTGATGAAGCGGCCGCCGGCATTGTTGCCCGCTGCATAGAGGCCATTGATTGGCTTAAAATCGGAGTTAAGCACATGTCCGTCCGCATCCGTGTCAAGGCCGGTGGTTGCATTCATGCCGGCGCTCAGGCCTCCCCCACCCATAAAGCCGGGGCCATTGTATGTGCCTATGGTTCCATAGAACGGCGGGTCTTTGAGCGCAGTCACCTTCAAAATACGCCGGTCTTTGCCGAAGTCCTCATCGACACCTTTTTCGCACAGCTCGTTATATCGTGCGATCTCGGCCAGGGCCTTCTTCCTGGTCTCGCCTTTATAGCAATCCATATAGCCAAGAAGTTCCTCAATCGTATTGCCGCAACAGGTGGTGCCTTCGACCCCAGGTAAACCATATCGCATCCGGCTCACTTGTTTGTCTTTGGATGGGGGACCGGGTTTTATGTTGTCCAGGTGTTTAAGTCTTGCTTCCCATTCGGTCGGCTCAGCAGTATCCGGGCCCATGTGACGCGGAGGCATCATATCGAGGGCTGTTTTCCAATTCGAATCATATAAAGTGACGCGTACGCTGCCTATCGGCTGAGCGAGCATGGTGCCGGCAGCCTCATCGTGGAAGCGTTCGCCGTTATGATCAAGCTGAAGATACCAAACCCCTGCGCCCGGATCACCGGCGCCTATGCTTGAACGGGGGCCGATCTCAATATGGCCGCCTGCCCAGATCCCCATCTTGATGCCCATACCGTCGCGGGTAGCGCCCCCATAACCGCCTGCCTTCACAAGCGTGAGATCTCCCCGAGCTTCAGCCTGATGACGAACATCATCCAGGATATCGATGACCATCTCGCGGTTCCCGGAGAAATCACCTGCACAGAGCGCAACGCCTTTCCTTGCCTTGAAACGGACGTATGTTCCATCCTTTCTTTTAGCAACAACACCCGTTACTGCCCCTGAACTGTCAACATCGCATATCTCGGCATGGTGCTCGCAAAACCATTTGGCGCCGTCAGTCATGGCCTTCTCTTGATGGATCCTCAAGAATTCCGACCATGGTTCTCGCCCTCCGTTTAGGGTAGGATCACTGAGATTGCCGCGGAAAGTAGCGGCTCCGTAATAGAATTTCCATCCGGATACCTCCAATATAACTGCCGGCTTGGGGGGACAGGCCATAACATGTGCGTTTTTGCCCATCCATTCCTTGTCTACATCCTGAATAAGCCGGTCCATGACCCTGCCGCTGTTCTTCACGAAATAACTTGCCCGCTTGGGGTTGTGGCGGATTACATTGCGGCGGGCCCACTCCCTGAGGAAATCATCCTCATCGATCCTTGGAGCGCCATGATCCAGCGCATACTGAGAGTTGATGGTCCCTGGCTGGGAACCGATACCGCGGACGTAGCTCTTCTCGGCCTGGTTCTCGATTACGGCCACGGAAGCGCCCTTCATGGACGCGGCCCTGGCGCAAACCAGGCCTGCGTTACCGCCGCCTACAACAACAATATCATAGGTTCCGCCATCGCTAATGATCCTCTCGTCGATGGGATCGGGCTTATCTCTCCACGACTTTACGGCAGGCTTATTCTCACTTTCCGACTGTGCGGCAGTCGCGGGATGGGCTGCGGCGGTGACGGCCATTGCGCCGGTTGCGGCAATGCCTTTAAGAAAGCGGCGGCGATTGATCTGTGCCACCGACTTCTTATCATTCCTGGACATATTTCCCTCCTTCTAATTGACTGTAAGGACGATATTGCCAGTGTAGGCGCCGGCAGTAATATCGGCTACAGGATTGCCGTCATCCGTCATAGTCAGTTTGTGTCCTGATGGAGCGGTAATGCTCGCGCCCTTTTCAATAACCAGCCTGCTCAGGCAAGACGTGCCGGTCACTGTCCACCTGGAACCGTTGGTCAGGGTAACGATCACGCCGTTATTGACAGCCGTGCCGGGAGTATTGATGACATTGCCAAATGCCTTTGCTTCATTTTTTCCAATCCTAGGATAATATTTGCCCTTGTAATAATGAAGGGCATCGGAAGCGGATATGACACCGGTGATTCTGGCGTTGTTGAAGGTAAGCCCGAGATTTTTCGAAACGCTGCCTATTCCTCCTGTCATTACGTTTTTTTTAAGACCGCCGCGCGCGGAGTTGTAAAAATCGCCTTTCAGGTCGATATTGGAGAATTTGGCCAGGGCGTCTGTGGCTTTAGCTGTGTATATATCATGGGAATCATCTTTGGCAACCGGGCCTGTGGGCTCCTCGTAATATTCAGGCCATCTCTGGGTCTTCATGTCGTAAGGGGGTTCGTCGTCGTCCATCACCTGCATGATGATGCCGTTCCCCGGGTTCAACTTAGCTCCCTGTGAACCGTCCACCTGGATATCGGTGTATGCACCCTTGTCACTAAGCAGGGTCTCCTTACTGTTGATTATGGTGCCGCCGGTGATAGTAAGAGCGCATCCGGTTCCATGCCACATTATGCCCTGGAAGCCCGAGTTGATGATAGTGGACTTCGCGGGGATGGATTTGATTTCTTCGGCAGTAAGACCAAGTCCCAGCTCTTTATTAAGGGCTTCAACAGCCTCTTGAGTGCTGTCGCCTAAGGAGATAGAGCCGGAATCACTGCCCATACCGACATCGGCAGCGTTGATTTCGCTGCCTAGAATCCTTGTAACAGCGCTACTGTTGTTATATTCGCCGTACCCGCTATTACCTGTGTTATTGATCTTAGAGTTGATGACGGTGAGTTTGGGGGCATTGCCGATATCGGTAGACAGGCCGCCCCAGCCCTCAAAGGAGATAGAGGAGTTGATGTAGGTGGCCTGAGTGCCTGCGCCCAGTATGCTGGTAGCTCGGGTGGTGCCCGTCATGCCAGATATCCAGAGCGTTGATCTCATCTGGGCAATGTCCATGGTCATTACATAGTCAGGTGGCAGCACTCCGTTTTTGACCTGTATGCTGGAGTTCTTGACAATCATATTGCTCTGGTCTTTAGCAATGACGCCGGAGCGGGCTACTCCCTGGGTATTGATGGTAACATTATCCAGGACGAGTCTGGTCCCCTTGCCGGAGGATACGACGGCTGTTCCGTGAGCCACAAAGTCGCTGCGACTGTCGCCGAAAAAGTCGATTTTAACGTTTTTGATATTATATTCGCCTCCGGCTGCATAGATGCCGTTAAAACCAGTGCCGCCGGGTGAAGTCGGGTCTTTGTAAAATGTCCCCTTTGATTTGATCTCGATGTTGTTGATGTTAAAGCCGGTTGGTTTTTCGCCTTTCACAGCAGCCAGGACGGATTTATCGTAATCAATGCCGTCTTTATCCAGGTAGAGGGCCTGACGGAATGAGTAGCTGGCAGGTGATTCTCCTCCGGAACCGCCGGCAGCACCAGGCAAACCGCCACCTCCGCCGGACGGCATACTGCTACCGCCGGCAGCACCAGCAGCAGCGTCACTGCCGGGCATTAAACCTCCCATATTCAGCGGAGGTATAATGTTGTTTTTGGTCACGGTAAGCACAATATCACCCTGGTATGTGCCGGGTGCGAATTTATAGTCAACTCCGGACCATGTTTTCAATACCTGTCCGGTTTCAATCCCGTCAACCGTCATGGTCAGGCTGTAACCATCCGGAGCAGCAAGGTTGGCGTTGTCCTCAATGGTCAGCTTTCTCAGTTGGTTAGTCGCATTTACCATTGTTGTGGTGTTTGAAGCAATAATCCACGTATCACCGGCCTTTACAACAGCCGCAACCATCAACGATGAAACAACAAAAATAAATAACTGAAACCCCAGTAATAACCTTTTTTTCATATATCCCCCTCTTTATATTAAATACTATTCATTCTAGATGCCGGCTGCGAACTTCCCGGCCAGCCAGCCATGGGTACACGCCATACCGATATTGTTGCCTGCGAAAGGCGTGCTGTATCCCAGACCATAGCGCCCGCCGAGGGTGTTTCCACAAACAAAGAGCCCCTTGATAGGTTGACCATCCTTGTTCAGTACCCGCAGCTTATCGTCAGTCATTATGCCGGCCACAGTAACCATGGAAGGCCTCATGCCGCCCATACTCCTGCCCAAACAGCCATAGAACGGTGCCTCATCAATGGGGATCATGGCCTTGGCGTCCTTGCCATAATCGCTGTCGACGCCGGCATAACAGAGTTTATTGTAGTGTTTGATGGACTCCAAGAAAGTCTGTACAAGCTCCCCCTTGTATCCCAGGTATCCTGCCAGCTCTTCAAGTGTATTTGCGCCATAGACTGCTGACTCTTGGCGTTCTGCTACCGTGCAGCACCTCACTTTTCCGCCTTTGGCGCCGGTGCCTAAGACCTTTCCCATATCCTCTACCATGTCTTCATAATACACCGGACGGCCGTAGTTGGGCCCGCCATGCTCAAGTCCTGCTATTTCAACGCTCTTCATAAACTTCTTGTCGGTGACAAGGCACAGGATGCCTTTGGGTTGACGCAATATAGCCTGCCCTATCAACGGGGCGGCAGCTTCATTGCAGAAACGCTTTGCGCCGTTGAGCACGAGCATGGGCCCTTCCCCCCATGGCCCCGATACGCCTCCGCCCAGGCCCATATAGCCCCTGGGTGAAGGCTCAATCATGCCGCCTGCCCAGCAGGCCATCTTATGGCCCTGCCCGTTTCGTTGAGAGACAGCCGTGAATTTTTCTTTTGTCGTTCCGGCGCGTTCCGCCCACTCCTGGCACTCATTAAGAAGCGCCCAGCACATCTCGGGATTGCCGACGAAGTCGCCGCAGGCCAATATTACACCCTTGCCGGCATTGAACTTGATATACTTGCCGGCGGCATCCTGCACTATTGCCCCGGTAACAGCCCCGGTTGTGTCCCGGGCAAGGACGACAGCGGTTGTTCCATAATACCAGTCAGCGCCTTGATCTTTTGTCTTCTGCACATGGTATTTTTCAAACCATCTGAGAACCGAGACGAAGGGTGAAGCCGGTTGGCGCAAGGTTGGGCCCATGAACTGAGCAGTGCAAGGCCAGGTCTTGTAGCCTCCCAGCACAATAGGATAGTCTTTAGGCTTAACTCCCTTCTGAACCTGGTTAATAAGCATATCTTCACTTATGACATTGGAGTAATCATATGTTTTGGTTACACCGCCGGCTGCACTGCCCATGGCCTCACTCATAGCGGCACCACCAGCAGCACCAGGAGCGCCACCACCCATGCCTCCACCCGTAGCAGCACCAGCAGCGCTACCCGAAGCGCCACCCATAGCAGCACCAGGAGCTCCGGCACCCATGCCGCCACCCATAGTGCCAGATTTGATTTCCACCGCACTGTCATTTTTCTTGCGCAGATCCTTATACTCTTCGTAGACCTCTACCATCCTGTCAAACATTGCGCCGGAATTCTCCACGAACAGGCGGATGATATCCGGGTTGCAACGTCCGGCGGCACGCTTGACAAACTCGGCTGTGATCTCGCCCGTGTCATAGGGCCCGTATCCCCGCTTGATCAGCCATTTGGAGTTTACATGACCGATATCTTCGCCAACCCGGCCCCAATAGCCATCGAAAACCTTCTCCGCCTGTTTCTCGATAACGGCAACCTTGGCGCCCTTGTCCGAGGCGCCCAGAGCAGCAAGCAGGCCGGCATGGCCTCCCCCAATCACGAGTACGTCGACATCGATAGTCTTGGCGATGTTGGCATCAGGTATCACCGGAGCAGTGCCCAGCCAATCGCCTTCACCACTGTAGCCGATAACGCGACCTGATGGGGAAGTCGCTGCTGTAGCTTTCGCAGCAGAAATTTCAGCTGCAGGCTGATTGGAGGTGGAACTGGCTAAAGCATTTGTACTGGTTGCGGCAGCAACGGTGATTGCGGATGCCTTAAGAAAATTCCTGCGAGAAATCTTATCTGGTTTAGTATTCATACTCTATCCCCTTTTTTTATGATTGCCTCATATAATATATATTCGAGTGTTCGTTAATCGTCTAGGATTTTGCCACTGTAAGCGTTACTTTACCGGAGTATTTGCCTGCCTTAATTTCCTTTTTAACACCGTTGACCGTCATGGTCACTTTGTAACCTTCGGGAGCGATGACACTGGAATCATCGCCAATAATAAGGCTGGTCACGTAGGAGGTACCAGTGACTGTCCATGTGGAGCCGTTGGTCAGGTTGACAATTACCCCATTGTTGACAGCCGGTTGCACGGTATCTGTAATCGAATGGAAATCACTCTGGTTGGCCTTTGTAATCTTTGGAGACCGGTGATGAGATTCCGAAGCCGAAATTACACCGGTGATGCTGGACTTATTTAAGTTAAGGACCATATTGAGTTTGTCGGTCAGTTTGGCCCAGCCGACAGAGTTGTAGAAATCGCCCTTCAGTGCGATGTTGGAGAAGTTGGCTGTAGCTGCATCGGCAGTAGAAGTGTTATCAAAGCCTGCAATCGGTTCAGGAGCGGTTGTAGGCTCGTCGAAAGAAGAGGCGCCTTGGTCCATTTCCCCGGCGGGTTGATCGTCGGACATTACCTGCATGATAACACCGTTGCCGGCGTTTATCCGAGCTCCCTTGGATCCGTCCATGTTGAGCACTGCGGGCACACCCGAGACAATGAAAGTGGTCTTAGGGGTATTGAATGTGGTGCCGCCGTCAATAGTCAGGGGGTTGCCCGATCTATGCCACATGACGCCGTATTTTTTCGAGTTAATGATAGTGGACTTTACGGGGATGGCTTTAAGCTCTTCGTCGGTAAGACCGAGACCAAATTTGTCGTTGAGCCCTGCAACAACCTCGCTGGTGCTGTCGCCATAATAGACATCTCCTGAACCGATCGCCGAAGCGAAGGTGGCAATGTTAAATTCGCAGCCATAATACGCTACGTGGGCAGAAGGGTCGTTATAATTGCCGTATCCTTCATCTCCGGTATTATTGACCTTACAGTTGATGGCATTGAGATGAATATTGTTGGTGCCATCGGTGGATAAAACACCCCAGCCCTCAGATGTGATGGATGAGTTGATGTAGGTGGCTTCAGTATCGGCGCCCAGTATGCTGGTGGCGCGGGTAGTTCCCTTCATGCCCGATATCCACAGTGTTGACCTCATCTCGCCCGACTGGCCCCATGGATCATCAGGGGGCAGCACGCCGTCCAGGGCCTGAATGTTGGAGTTCTTTACGATCACCTTGCTGCCGTCTTTAACAATGACCCCGGCGCGGACCACACCCTTGTTATTGATAGTAACGTTGTCCAGGACGAGTTTAGTGCCCTTGCCTCCGGCTACTATGCCCGCGCCGTAACCGATGAAATCGTTGAGACCGTCGCCGAAGAAATCGATTTTAATGTTTTTGATATTATATTCGCCGCCGGCTGCATAGATGCCTGTAAAAGCGGTTCCGCCGCATGAAGTCGGGTCTTTGTACAATGATCCATTTGATTTGATTTCGATATCGTGAATATCAAAGCCGGTCGGTTTTTCGCCTTTCACGGCAGCTAAGACGGATTTATCCCAATCAATGCCGTTTGTATCCAGATAGAGGGCCTGACGGAATGGATAGGCACCGCCGGACCTGGATACGGCACTGCCGGCAGCGCCCGGCATACCTACGCCGGCAGCAGTTTCGCCTGGAGCACCACCAGCACCGCCGGGCATACCGCCTTCAGGCGCTCCGGCTCTACTACCTCTGGCGCCTTCGGCACCGCCGGGCATACCACCAGTGGCAGCAGCTCCATCTGGAGCACCACCAGCAGCACCGGGCATTCCACCTCCCGTTGAAACCCTGGACACCATATTGGCCTTGGCCAAGGTAAGGACGATATCGCCCTTGTATGTCCCGGGTGCAAACTTATAGTCTTTTCCGTCCCATTTTTCCAGCACCTGTCCGGTTTCGATCCCGTCAACCGTCATGGTCACACTGTAGCCCTCCGGGGCCTTTATTACAGCGCCATCTGCGATCGTCAGGTTGCTCAGTTTGGTAGTTTCAGTGACCTCCCAGGCGGAGCCTGATTCAATCTGTTTACTCTTGCCGCATCCTGCCAATGGCAGCACAAGCATTGTTCCGACGAAGAGAGCCGTTAATATCCTGGTGTATCTTTTATTCATGACCATTTCCTTCCTCCTGTTTATTTGTTTATCCGGAACCTTATTCTTGATTTTTTGCGTTTTATTGCTGAGTAGGGGCGGGTTCCAAACCCGCCCTTATTTCCCATTTACAGGGGCGGGTTCCAAACCCGCCCTTATTTCCCATTCGCAGGGCGGGTTTGGAACCCGCCCCTACTCAAATTGATTACATTGCCGCCAGCATCTCTCCGAGCATGCATCCCTCGGTCATTGCCATGCCGATGCTTATGCCGGACATCGGACTCTGATACACGGTGATGAACCTTCCACCTGCGTTGTTTCCCGCTGCATAGAGGCCCTTTATCGGCGTAAAGTTGGAATCAAGCACCCGTCCCTCTGCATCCGTATCAAGACCGGTGGTTGTAACCATACCCGGGCTTATGCCACCTCCTCCCATCATACTCATTATACTTGTAGCGCCGCCTTTGTTTACGGTGCCATAGAATGGCGGGTTTTTGAGGGCCGTCGCCTTCATGATACTCGGGTCTTTGCCGAAGTCCTCATCCACGCCTTTTTCGCACATCCTGTTATATCGTTCGATCTCGGCAAGGACCTTCTTTCTGGTCTCTCCCTTCCAGCAATCCATGTAGTCGAGAAGCTCCTCAATGGTATTGGCACAGTAAAGTGTCCCTGGAATATTCCATCTTATATATATCTCTTTCCCCCAGCTGTTTTGGCCAGGACCGGGTTTTACATTGTCCAGTTGATTGAGCGTTGGTGGCCAGCTGGTTGGATCGGTTGTATCCACGGCACCGTGACGCGGGGGCATCATCTCCAGGACCTTCTTCCAGTTAGAATCATTAAATGTGACGGTAAGGCTGTCCTTCGGCCGGAAAAGGGTGGTGCCGGCGGCCTCGTCATAGAATCGTTCGCCGTTCTCGTCGAGCTGCATGAACCAAATGCCTGTACCCGGATCGCCGCTCCCCATGGTGGAATGGGGGCCTACCTCAACATGGCCGCCTGCCCAGATTCCCAGCTTGATACCCGAACCGTCACGGGTTAAACCCATGCCTCTACCCGCCTGAATAAGGTTGAGATCTCCCTTCGCCTCCGCCTCGTGACGAAGCTGATCCAGGATATCCATAACCATCTCGCGGTTCGCGGAGAAATCGCCTGCACAGAGCGCGACGCCCTTCCTGGCCTTGAAACGGACATATTTCCCGTCCGATCTTTTGGCAACAACGCCTGTAACGGCCCCGGAACCTTCAAGATCGCATATCTCGGCATGGTGCTCGAAGAACCATTTAGCGCCGCGAGCCTTGGCCTTCGCTTTATGGATCTTCAGGAGTTCCGGCCATGTTTCTTTCCCTGAATTATTATTTTTATTAAGGAAAATGGCGCTTCCATAAAAGAATCTCCATCCGGACACCTCTAATATTACTGTCGGCTTGGGGGGACAGCTCATTACATGGCAGTTTTCTTCAATCCACCCCTTTTCGGCATAACTGATAACCCAGTCAAGGACCCTCCCGCTGTTCTTCACAAAATAACTCGCCCGCTTGGGGTTGTGGCGGATTACATTGCGGCGGGCCACCTCCCTCAGGAATTCATCCTCATTGATCCTTGGTGCACCCTGAGACATTGCATACTGAGAGTTGACGGTCCCGACCTCTTTGCCGGCGCCGGGAATGTAGGTCTTTTCGGCCTGGTTCTCTATTACAGCCACGGAAGCGCCCTTCACGGCAGCGGCGCTCGCGCAAATAAGGCCGGCGTTACCGCCGCCTACAACAACAACGTCATAGGTCCCACCGTCTGAAATAAGACTCTCGTCGATGGGGTCTGGCTTGTCTCTCCACGATTTTGCGGCAGCTTTATTCTCGCTTGCCGGCTGTGCGGCGGATGCGGGATGGGCAGCGGCGATAGTGGCCATTGCGCCTGATGCGGCAACGCCCTTAAGAAAGTTGCGACGATCAAGGTGTATTCCGGACCTCTTTTCAATTTTAGACATCTTTCCCTCCTTCTATGTTGGACGTGTTAAAATTAACCTTGAGTTATTGTAAAGAGTCCTCATTTTCCCAAGGGATCAACCAAGGCTTTGCAGATATTTGCCGGCATTCGTGCCCGCCAGGAAACCGCTGGTGAAGGCCCACGACAGGTCGTTAATCACCTGATTCTTCACATCGCCCATATTGACATGGCGGCCGGAGGCAAAGTCACCTGTAACATAGAGGCCTTCAACAAGACCTCCACCTGCCTTGTACGCCTGGATATCGGGGTTAACAAGAACACCGCCGAATGCGCCGTCGGTCCCCAGCGTACCCAGAAAGGCATAGTAGGGGGGCTTATTAATGGGAACCAGGGTGTCCTTGCTCTTATAGAATTCCCAGTCAACGCCCTTTTCACAGCCTTCATTGTAATTTTTGATAGTATCAAGGAAGTTCTTTTTGTTGACGCCTATCTTGTCGGCGAGCTCTTCAAGGGTGTCGGCCTTGAAATTGGATTTGTTGCTCTGTGCCAGGGCTTCTTTAAGGTCACTTGCGATCTCTTCCATGGTATTCGGAAGACTGCTACTGCCGCCGGGACCGCCGGTTGGCGCTCCAGCTGCTCCGCCAGCTGGTGCTCCGCCTGCTGCAACACCCGGCATGCCTCCTGCTGCGCCGCCCATCATCATATTCTGGTCATCGCCTCGGGTAGTCTGTGTGGACTTCTGCCGCTTTAAGGCTGCTGCAATCGTGTTTTCATCAAAGATATCGTAAGACATGCCGTGAGGCTGTTCCAACTGGACCTGGCCGCCGTCAAATTCCCCCATATGGCTGACCGGTTCACCGCAATAGCGCTTGCCGTCCAGATTGACGGTAATGATGAAGGGTGACGACGCCATGGCGCTAAAGACCTTGCTTCTTACGACCATGCCATGCATGGGTCCCATCAAACGCATGACGAAGCTGTCATAGTCCAGAAACGCGCCGACCTTCTCAGCGAGCGCGATACCGTCGCCGGTTAAATTGGAACCCCAGTGAGGACTGGCATCCATATACTTCGTCATGCCTGCAAATTTGGGATAGTATTTTTTTACGACCTCTTCGTTGTTTATCCAGCTGCCGATTGACATGATGCAGGCCTTGCAGGCGACGCGGACATAGCCGGCATCCGATTTCGCGATAGCGGCAACGATCTTGCCGTTTTTCACCTCGACATCCACCACGGGATGTTTCGTAAGGACTTCAACGCCATATTCCGTACATTTTTCCTTCATCATATCCATGACGAAAAGCCCCATTTTCTTTCCGGACTTTTGTTGATTCATATCAGGAGCAGCGGGGCCGCCGAGGATATTTCTGGCGTCGAACAGGTCCTCTATATCTACGCCCTGTTCGCATATCCAGTCAAAGAACTGGCCGGTGCCGCGCAGGAGGTTGCTGACAAGCCTTTCATCCAGCCGCCAGTACAACTCGTCCATTATCTCGCGTGCATAATCCGTAGTCGTATCGGGTATATTGCGTTTTGCCTGCCATTTGCTGCCGAAGGTGCGGACGCCTGTGGCATACCGGGCGCATCCGCCGGCTGCCGAGTCCTTCTCCAGAACAATAACCTTTTTCCCGGCAAGCTGCGCGCCACGCACCGCTGCGACCAGACCGCTGCCGCCTCCACCCAGAACAACAAGATCGCAGCTTTTCTTGTCGATAAAGTTGTATGTCTTTTCCTTTTCCGCTCCTGTGGCTTCCGGAACCATGCCTGCCATGTTCTTAAGAATCGGCGCTGCAATTGCCGCTGAACCCACAGCCATAAACTTTCTTCTTGTTAAATTTAAATTTGTTTCATTCATAATAATTTCTCCTTTTTATATATCATCAAGCATGCGGTTTTTAGTTGTCTTGACAAGGGATTTTTTCCACCCCTGCCTTTTAGGAGAATATTACTCAAGCATAAATCGAATTACATGGCTGCCAGTTTCTCTCCGAGCAGATAACCGTCAGTCATGGCCATGCCGTTGCTTATGCCGGCGAACGGGCTCTGATACACGACGACGTAGCGTCCACCGGCATTGTTGCCCGCTGCATAGAGGCCCTTGATTGGTTTAAACTCCGAGTTAAGCACACGCCCCTCCGCATCCGTGTCAAGACCGGTGGTTACACACATGCCGGCGTTTATTCCTCCCCTCATGCTCCGTCCAGTGTAGGTAGCTATGGTGGCATAGAATAGCGGTTCTTTGAGGCTGGTCACCTTCAAAATACGCGGGTCCTTGCCGAAGTCCTCATCCACGCCTTTTTCGCACATCTGATTATATCGGGTGATCTCGGCCAGTGCCTTCTTCCTGGTCTCGCCCTTGTAGCAATCCATGTAGTCGAGGAGTTCCTCAATCGTATTGGCGCAGCAGGTGGTGCCGCTCACGCTGGGCAAACCGCCTTGCCCTCCGCCCCGGAACCCTTGCTGGCTTTTGGATATAGGACCGGGTTTCAGGTTGTCCAGATGGCTGAGTCTTGTCTGGAAGTCCGCACCCGAAGTATCCGGCCCCATGTGACGCGGCGGCTGCATCCCCAGGGCCTTTTTCCAGTTCGAATCATATAAAGTGACAATGACGCTGCCTGTCGGATGACAAAGCATGGTGCCGGCAGCCTCGTCGCAGAAGCGTTCGCCGTTGCCGTCGAGCTGCAGATACCACGCCCCAGTGCCAGGATCGCCATCGCCCATGTTGGTGCGGGGGCCGATCTCAATATGGCCGCCTGCCCAGATCCCCAGCTTGATGCCGGAACCGTCGCGGACAATGGGTCTCGTATTTCCGCTCGCCGTCACAAGGTTGGCATCTCCCTGCGCCTCTGCGAGGTGGCGAAGTTCATCCAGGATATCCCTGACCATCTCGCGGTTCCCGGAGAAATCGCCGGCGCATAGCGCGACACCCTTCCTTGCCTTGAAACGGACGTATTTCCCATCCGCCCTTTTGGCAACAACGCCTGTTACGGCCCCTGAACCTTCAAGATCGCATATCTCGGCATGGTGCTCATAGAACCATTTGGCTCCGTCGGCCATGGCCTTCTCCTGATGGAGCTTCAGGAGTCCCTGCCATCCCTGCACACCTCCGGATGAATTGTTCATGCCCATAGTGCGGAAAATGGCGGTTCCGAACCAGAATTTCCATCCGGACACCTCCAATAGAACATCAGGTCTGGGGGGACAGCTCATACCATGGCAGTTTTGCGCCAGCCATTCCTTGCTCATATCCTTAATGACCCAGTCAAAGATCTTTCCGCTGTTCTTCACAAAATAACTTATCCGCCTGGGGTTGTGGCGGATTACGCAGCGGCGGGCATATTCTCTGAGAAAATCACTCTCATCGATCCTGGGCGCCCCCTGGTCCAGCATATACTGAGAATTGACGGTACCGACATCGCCGCCGGCGCCGCGGGCGTAGCCATTCTCGGCCTGGTTCTCGATTACAGCCACGGAAGCCCCCTTCATGGCAGCGACCCTGGCGCAAAACAGGCCGGAGTTGCCGGCGCCCACAACAACGATATCATAGGTTCCGCCGTCGCTAATGAGGCTCTCGTCGATTGGATCCGGCTTGTCCCGCCACGATTTTGCGGCAGACTGACTCTGATTTACTGATTGTTCGGCGTATGCGGAATGAGCAGCGGCTACAGCGCTGATTGCGCCCGTTGCTGCAACGCCCTTAAGAAAATTGCGTCGATTAATGTGCCGTCCGGATTTCTTCTCTTTTTCAGACATTTTCCCCGCCTCCTATGCAAGGTTTGTTGGAAATAACATCCATCATTCAAGAAGTTATGAAATATAATCCCCTTTATTTTAATTTTCTTTATTGATTATAAGCCGGTCCTATATGCCGGCTGCGAACCTGCCGGCCAGCCAGCCGTGGGTGCAGGCCATGCCTATGGAGTTTCCTGCGAAGGGTGTGCTGTAGCCCAGGCCATAGCGCCCACCAAGGGTATTCCCGCAGACAAAGAGCCCCTTGATGGGGTTTCCTTCCT
>Ga0209287_10000409_pt1 | contig 26675 bp, 20 predicted proteins | sample PPLLak3cmMay2015_2_FD_187255 | JGI IMG/M metagenome (GOLD analysis project Ga0209287, IMG submission 187255) | Freshwater sediment microbial communities from Prairie Pothole Lake near Jamestown, North Dakota, USA - PPLs Lake P8 Core (1) Depth... | ecosystem: Environmental > Aquatic > Freshwater... | reverse complement strand
TGAATGCGCTCAGGGCGGAAATCAGGGTCAGAGCGATCAGCATTGAAAAAAGGCGATAAACGGAGGGGCCAAATAAAGCCTGGGCGGCCATGCTGCCGACGGGGATCACGCCTGCCATTGACTGGGGTGAGACCGCATAGATGAAAAAGAGGTTCAGGAACAGATACAGGATAGTGACCAGTCCGGTTCCGAGCAGGAGCGACAGGGGGAGGTTGCGCCGGGGATTTTTGATCTCTGATCCGATGTAAACAGAAGCGTTCCACCCGCTGTAGGCGAACGTGATCCACATAAAGGAAAGGCCCAGTGCTTTCCAACCGGAGAAATTGAATTGGAAACCGGATCCGGTGAAGAGGTTGCGGAAATCTCCTTTGCCGGTACAGAAACCCATGAGAACCAGGCTGACGATCATGCCGATGGTAAATAGGGTGAGAAGGTTCTGAATCCTGGTCCCGATCCTGAGCCCGAGCAGGTGAATGAGGGAGAAGCAGAGGATGATCAGAATGGCCATCCCCTTTTTCCAGAAAACGCCCGCCCCATCGACCGGGAGCAGCCTGGGGAATGCCCCTGCCAGGTATTCACTGAAGCCGATGGCGGAAGCGGCGATCGGTGCCGAGAAGCCGACCAAAATAGACACCCAGCCGCTCAAGAACCCCGCCAGGGGGTGATAGAGTCGGGAGAGGAAAACGTACTCTCCCCCCGCTTCCGGCATCGCCGTTCCAAGTTCGCCGTAACTCAGGGCTCCACACAGGGCAAACAGTCCTCCGGCCAGCCACAATGACAGCATGATGAGTGGATTGCCGAGCTTTTCCATCAACAGTCCCGAGGTGGTGAATATCCCGGCCCCGATCATGTTGGCGGCGACGATATTGGTCAGAGAGAAAAGGCTGAGTTGTTTCTGTAAACCGTTTTTATCGATATTTGCAAGCATCTGTATTTAAAAACTATTTCATTAACAATTTTCCCGAAAAAACCTTGCAGATGGATCGGTAAGTCTGTATATCAGCCGATTTGGTTTTGGGAGTGTCGGGGGTTCAGGTGATCGGAACGGGATCGACTATATTTAGTGTGATTGTTGATCGAGGATTTTTCGTACCAGGGTAAGCAGTTGCTGGACCTGGTACGGTTTCTGGATGAAGGCGGCACCGCCGCTATCGATGATCTCCTGGGCCCGTTCGCTTTTGGAGTAGCCGGTCGACAGAATGACGCGGACTTTCGGATCGATGGCGATGATCTGTTCGAATGCCTCCAGCCCTCCCATTTTCGGCATGATGATATCCAGCAGGATCAGTTGCACTTCGTCCCGATGCTCCCGGAAAATCGAGCAGGCTTCTTCTCCGTTGGCGGCCAGGAATATCCGGTACCCATACTCCTCGAATATGTCCCGGGCGAGCATCAGGATGTCCTGCTCGTCGTCGACCACCAGAATCCCCTCGCCCCCCTTGGTTGTGGGGGCGGCTTCGGTCAGGCGGGTGGATGCCTCCGGTTTTCCGCTGACCGGCAGAAAAATGGAAAAGCTGCTGCCCCGTCCGGGAAGACTGTCGACGGTAACGAAACCGCCAACGTTCTTGACGGCGCCGTAGACCACCGCCAACCCCAGTCCGGTTCCCTTTCCCTTCTCCTTGGTGGAAAAGAAGGGTTCGAATATCCGCCCGAGGTGCTCCGCCGGGATACCGACTCCGGTGTCGCTGACTGAAATGACCGAAAAGGTCCCTTCCCGCGCTTCCAGGTTGACCTGCAACCGATCGCCGGCAATCGTTTCGATCCGGGTCTGGACGATGATTTGACCACCGTTGGGCATGGCATCCCGGGCATTGACCAGGAGATTCATCGCCACCTGCTGGATCAGAGCCGGATCGGCCTCGACGGTCGGTAGACGGGAGTCCAGCTTGGTGGTGATCTCGACCGACCGGTCGAACGCCCGTGACACGATTTTTATGGTTTCCAGGATGATTTCGTTCAAATTCACCGGAGTGGAGTGGAAGCTGCCGCCCATGGCGAAGGTGAGTAACTTCGTGATCAGATCCCCGGCCCTCAGGGTGGCCCGCTCGATGGTATCGATGTAGTTGAAGAAGGGATGATCGGGCTGGATACGGGTTTTCATGAGTGAGGCATATCCCATGATCCCACTGAGAATATTGTTGAAATCGTGAGCGATGCCGCCGGCCAGTTCGCCGATACTTTCCATTTTTTGGATCTGGAACAATTGCTGTTCCAATCTGCGGCTTTCGGTGACATCGCGGATGATGCCGCGATAGAAGCTGATTTCCCCTTCCTTGTTGCGGACGGCATTGGCGGTGATAATGGCCTGCAGATTGCTACCGTCCTTCCGTTTCAGGGTCACCTCGAAGTCCTTGACGAATCCGTTGCGGTGAATCTCCTGTTGGAACAACTCCCGGCTTTCGGGTTTCAGGTAGGTGTCGCGGACATTCAGTGATTGGATTTCCTCCTTGATCGTATACCCCAGCAGATGAATGCCGGCGGAATTGATATCGAGAAACCGGCCCTCGGGAGTGCTGATATAGACCATATCCTTCGATTCTTCGAAGAGGCTCCGGTACTTTTCCTCCGATTGCTTCAATTCCTTTGTCCGCTCCAGCACCCGCCGCTCCAGTTCCTCTTCCATCCGCTTGCGGTCGGTGATATCGCGGGCGGCGGTAATGACGTGACAGACCGCGCCCGATTCGTCGGGCTCGGGGAGGAGAAACCAGTCGATCCAAATCCCCCCGGGGAGCTCGAATTCGATCCGGCATGCTTCGTTGGTGGCGAATACACGGTCGATCGCCTCCTTCCATATTTTACACAAATGCTCGGGGAAACCGAGCTCCTCGTGGGTTTTGCCGATGTAATCCCGGACCGGGATGCCGGTCTGGGTTTCGACATAGGCGTTGACATAGAGATGGCGATGGCCGCGATCGAAGACCATGATCACGTCGTGGAGGCGATCGGCCAGGGAACGGAAACCGATGGAGCCGATGTCGCCTGGGTTCGGCCGGCTCGGAGATGGTTTTTTCGGTTTCTTCTTTTTTTTAGGGGGGGAGGATTTTTTCAAAGAGAGTCTGCTTGGGGCAATTTCTCTTTTCATATTCGTATTTTATGCATAAAAAAGAATAAATGCAATCGCCAGGGCACGAACCGGATGGGGATCATCGCTCTTCCAGCTGGAAAACTTTTTCCACCGCTACCTTGAACACCCGAGCGATGCGTACGGCCAGGCCGAGCGAAGGCAGATACTTGCCGGCCTCCAGGGCGATGATGGTCTGGCGGGTCACCCCGACCCGCTTGGCCAACTCTTCCTGAGTCATTTCCTGGCTGTCGAAGCGCAGGCGACGGATGGTGTTGGTGAAACGTCCCGCAGCCATGTCAACCTCCGCGCCGGTACAGGACGAGGGTGGCCGTCCCCCAGGTAAAGTAGAGGAAGATCCAGCCGAAGAACATCAGGTGGATCACGGAGAGGATGGGGATGAACTGCCGGTCATGAAAGCGAAAGATGAGCCAGAGGCAGGTCAGCATGAAGAAGGTGGCAAAGGCGCTGAAGGCGATGATTCCCGATTGGTAGCGGATGACGATATCCCGCTCGTCCATGGAGTCCCGGCGCACCCGGGCCACTTTCCGGAAGATCCAGACGATGACGATGAGGAATCCCAGAATGCTAAGGGCGGCGATGGCCAGGTACTCGGAGAACCGGGATTGGGCGAAGAAAAACAAGACGACTGCAACCGCCGCAGTCATCATAGTCAGCAGAGCTTCTTTCTGTTGCGGCAACATGTATCGACTCCTTATTGAGGTAAAGTGAATATAACAAAAAGTAAAATAAAAAAAACAATTTGTCAACAATAAAAGAACAATAAATACCGGCAATGATTTGACTTGAATTCTCCATGCTTTCACCCTAGAATCAAATCATGGCGAATATGGACTTTCCGATCGGTCGATTACGGTTGGCCCTGTTCCTGTCTCTGGTTTTTTTCTTCCCCTCGGCTTGCGGAGCAGACGAGCCCAGGCGCCAGATCGCGGTCACGATCGACGACCTGCCGGGAGTGAAAACGGGAGGAGATAGAGCCGCCGATGCGGTCCGGGTCAGCGCCGATATCGTCGGTATCCTGAAAGAGCATGGGATTCCCGCGGTCGGCTTCGTCAACGCGGGACGATCGTTTCCCGATGATCCCGAAGCGACCAGAAAGATACTGAAAATCTGGACCGACGCCGGGATGGAGCTCGGGAACCATACCGCCCGGCACTCCAGCCTGCACCAGATGAGCGTCGCCGACTTCAAAACCGATGTCAGGGAAGGGCTTGCCTTGTTGCAGGGCTTGCTCGATTCCGATGCGAAACCGGTCCGGTACTTCCGTTATCCCTGCCTGCACACCGGCAGGAGCATCGAGATCCGGGGAGAGGTCGAGGCGTTGTTGCAGGAACTGCACCTCCGCAACGCCCCGGTCACGTTCGACAACGGCGAATGGATCTTCGCCGCGGCCTATCACAAGGCGGTCATTGTCGGGGATGGAAAGACGAAGCGCAAAATAGTGAAAACATACCTGGATTACATGGGGCGGAAACTTGCCTATTTCGAGGATCAGTCGCGGAAGCTGCTGGGACGGGAAATGCCCCAGATCATGCTGATCCATGCCAATCGGCTGAATGCCGATCATCTGGATCGCTTTCTCGCCATGCTGAAAAGGCGCAGTTATCGGTTTGTCTCCCTCGAAACCGTGCTGAAGGACGAAGCCTTTTTACTTCCCGACACCTTTACCGGCAGGGGGGGGATCTCCAGCCTTCATCGTTGGGCCTACTCGAAGGGTGTCGGCAAGGCTTTCTTCGCCGGTGAACCGGAGGTTCCTGAAGAGATACTCAAGCTTGCCGGAGTCGATTCGGAATGACTGGAGAGGATTGAAAGAGGCTTTGGTTTGTCTTCCCGAGGTCGTCGTCTAGCGTCGCCGGGGGCGGATGGCCAGGGCGGTGAAGTAGAGGATCGTCCCGAGGATGACCATGGTCGCTCCGGCCGGGGTGTCGAGATGGTAGGAGAGAAAGAGACCCCCGGTCATGATGAACAGCGTGAACAGGACCGAAAATACGATCACGCCGCGGAAGTGGGAAAAGAAGAGGTTCCCGAAACTGGCCGGCAGAACGATCAGGGCTGAGATCAAAATGATTCCCACGATCTTGATCGAGATGACGATGATCAAGGCCAGGAACGCGAGAAGGGACGTCTCCAGGGCATCCCGGCGAATGCCGCTGATCCCGGCCGTTTCGCGATCGAAAGAGAGGAAGAGCAAGCGGTGAAAGAAGAAGAGAATGAAGGGGATGAAGATGGCCATGACGCCCAGCACCAGGAAAAAATCGAGTTTTTCCACCCCGAGGATGTTGCCGAACAAGTATCCGGTGAGATCGAAGGAATAACTCTTTTTCAGGGCGATGAAGAGGGCGCCCAGGGCCATGGAAAAGGAAAAAAAGATGCCGATGCCGGTGTCGGCGGAGATCGTTCCCGTCCCGGTCAAGCGGGCGATGACGATGGCTGCGACCAGGCAGAAGACCACGGCGGTGAAAAACGGGTGGATTCCCAAAAAGAGCCCCAGCGCTACACCTCCGAAAGCGGTATGGGCGATGCCGGCACCCAGGAAGGACATCCGGCGCAGAACCACGAAGAAAGAGAGGATGCCGAAGAGAACCGCGAGCATGAGTGAGATGAAGAAGGCGTTGCGAAAGAAGGAAAGCTGCAGAAGTTCGGTCATGATTTTTCCCGGCAGGTCAGGCATTTCTCGTCATGGAGCAGGAAATGGATGTCACGGCCGAAGACTTGCGCCAGCATATCCCGGTCCCGGCAGTCCTGGGGGCGGCCGTGAAAATGGATTTTTCGGTTGAGGCAGGCGATGCGGTCGGCATAGGAAGACACGCCGCCGATATCGTGGGAAACGAGCAGGATGGTCAATCCCTTTTCCACCTTGAGCCGGTGCAAGAGTTCGTAAAACGAATCCTGGGCGACGGTATCGAGGCCGGTCGAGGGCTCGTCCAGGATCATCATGGGCGGATCCATGGCCAGGGCGCGGGCGATCAGGACTCGTTGCCGCTGTCCGCCGGAGAGTGTGCCGAAGGGGCTGTGTCCAAAATCCTTCATGTCGACGCTGATCAGGGCGGAGTCGATCCGTTCCCGATCCACGGCCACGAGCTTTTCCCGCCACCCCATGCGCGCATATCGGGTCATGGCGACGACATCGCGAGCGCGCAGGGGAAGATAGCGATCGTATTCTCCTCCCTGGGGGAGGTACCCGATGCGGCCGTGCAGGGCGGTGCTGCCCGCCGGCTTCCCCAGTACTCGGACCTCACCCCGGTTGAATGGGATCAAGCCCAGGATCGCTTTGAGAAGAGTGGTCTTTCCGCCGCCGTTCGGCCCCACCACCGAGATCAATTCACTCCGGTTGGCTTCCAATGAAATACTTTCGAGGGCCGGTTGGCCGTTGAAAAATACCCAAAGGTCACGGATGTCGAGGGTAAGAGAAGTGGTCATTTTTCCGGAGTGGCTGACGAAGACACAAGTGCTTGAGACAATTTTCGGGCGTTCCAGCGCAGGAGTTGGATGATGCCTTTCCGGCCCGGGTCGTCGGGAGTGCCGATGGCATCGAGCCGGAGTATGATCCCCTTGATTTCTCTCCGCAAGGCTTCAGCGGCGCGGCTCTCGGTGTTGAGATCAACCACCACCACCCGGATTCCTCCTTTTTTTGCTTTGTCGACCATTGTTTTCAACTTTTTCACCGATGGTTCGTCACCGTGGCCGCTCTCCAGTACACCGGCGATTTCCAGACGGTAATCGGCGGCGAAGTAATTCCAGGAGGGATGCCACAGAAAAAAACTCCGCTGCGTCAGTCCCGAAAACAGGGGGTTGATTTCGGCATGCAGCTGGTCGAGTTCGGTGTTGAACCGGTTCAGATTAGCAGTGAAACGGTCCGCCGCTTCGGGTCGCGATGCCTGCAGTCGCCGGCAAACAGCGGTGGCGATAGGGCGGAGACGGGTGAGGGAGAGCCAGATGTGGGGATTGTCGCCGAAGCGGCCATCCTTGAGATAGATGATCTTCGTCTTCTTCGGAAGCAAACGTCCGACCCAGCCGTCGAAGTGATCATCGACAGCGAAAAAGAGATCGATCCCCTGCAGTTTCTTCACCAGTGTCGGCGTGGGTTCGTACAGGTGGGGATTGGCGCCGGGTGGCACGCAGGAGAACACGTCGGCATCGTCTCCGGCAATCCGTTCGGCCAGATCCTGAAGGGGGTAGATCGAGGTCGCCAGGTGCAGTTTGTCCCGGCCGAGCGCCGGAATGATCAGACAGGTCAGCGTGATTATCACGATGAACCGGGTGGTTTGCCTTGGTTTCATGACCGATATTTTATCACACCCGGGCGAAATTGAGGGTACGAAACTGCAGGGCCTCCTGCAAATGAACGGATTGGATCGGCTCGCTGCCCGCCAGGTCGGCGATGGTCCGAGCCACTTTCAACAGACGGAAATAGGCCCGGGCGCTGAGATCGAACCGTTCGACCGCCCGGTTCATCAACTCCGAACCGGCGGCATCGAGGTTGCACCAGCGTTTGATATCGGCGTTTTTCATCTGACCGTTGGCGAAGAGTTTCCTTTTTCCGGAACGGAACCGGTTTTCCTGAATCCGTCTGGCCGTTTCCACCCGTTCCCGGATTCGCTCCGACGGTTCGGACGCAAATGGGGAGATGATCTCGTCGAGTTTGACCTTCTGCATCTCCAGTTGCAGGTCGATCCGGTCGAGGAGGGGGCGGGATATTTTTCCATAATAGGCCCGCCGTTGGGTTTCGCTACAGCCGCTGCCTTCGCCGCCGGTCCAGCCCAGTGAATCCTCCAGGGGGTTCATGGCCAGGATCAGCATGAACCGGGCCGGATAGGTCAGGGAAACGAGCGAGCGGGAGATGGTGATTTTGCCGTCTTCCAGTGGCTGACGTAACACTTCCAGGGCGGTCTTCTTGAAGAACGGTGCTTCGTCGAGAAACAAAACCCCGTTGTGGGCCAGGGAGATCTCCCCGGGAGCCGGGTATTTTCCGCCACCGGATATACCCACATCGGAGATCGTGTGGTGCGGAGACCGGAATGGGCGGCGTGCCACCAAACCGCTCTCGCCGAGGAGTCCGGCGGCGCTGTAGATCAGTGAAGTTTCCAGTGTCTCTTCATCGCTCATTTCCGGGAGAATCGTCGGTAATGCCTTGGCGATCATCGATTTTCCGGCGCCGGGGGGGCCGATCATCAGCAAGTGATGGCAGCCGGCGGCGGCGATTTCCATGGCTCGCTTGGCCAGATACTGCCCCTTGACTTCACTGAAGTCGTTTTCCGGATCGACTTCAGCGGACGTGGGGCGCGGACTGGTGAATGGGGGGTATAAATGGGGATCTCGGATGAATTCGATCACCTCGGTCAGATGCCGTATGGGGTGGACATCAATCCCTTTGACGAAGGCTCCTTCATAGCGGTTTTCGTAGGGAATGACGATCCCCTGAAATCCGTTTTGCAGGGCATAGAGCGCCAGGTTCAGTACCCCCCGGACCCGGTTCAATTCTCCGGTCAGGTTGAGTTCCCCGTAGAAGAGGAACCGGGAAAACACGTCGCCTTCCAGTTTGTAGCGATTGCGGATGATGCCGACGGCGATGGGCAGATCAAGTGCCGATCCCTCCTTGCGCAGATCGGCCGGAGACAGGTTGACCACGATTTTGGTGGCAACCGGGTATTCGCAATTGCTCTGGTTGATGGCCAGCTTCAGTCTTTCACGGCTCTCCTTGACGGCATTGTCAGGCAGTCCGACGATGACGATGCCCGGTATGCCACGGGAGAATCCTACCTCGACCTCAGTACCGACCATTTCCAGACCGTTCAATACGGCGGAATGGATCGTTGATATCACTACCCCCCCCTGGGAATCACCAATCGTTGTCCGGGATGGATCAGGTTCGTCCGCAAACTGTTCGTCTGACGGAGATTCTGTACAGATATCCGGAATTTTCTCGATATCGAAGAAAGGGTGTCCCCTTTTCTGACCATATAATATTGATGCGTCGGAATTTTCCCCGGCGGAATCCGCTCCAGGTTCGCCAGCAGGTTTCCTTCCAGGTTTTCGGGAATGCGGATTTCATAGGTGGAGAGATGCGGCGGCGTAAAGTCGTTGAGGAGGGACGGGTTGAGCCGCTTCAAATCGGATACGGGGATCTGCAAGGTCTGCGCCACCTGGCTGAGCCGGACCGGAGACGGGATGGAGACAATTTGAAAGCCGCTCAGGACGCCTTCATCGCCGAAGTCATCGGAGATCTCAAATCCGTACTCTCTAGGATTTTTCGCGATGATCAGCGAAGCGAGGAAGGCGGGGACGTAATTGCGTGTTTCCCGCCGCATGATGCGAGCCTGGTTGAGTTCGAAAAAGTCCCGGCTCTGCAATGAATTTATGGCCCGTTCGACCCGGCGCGGGCCGCCGTTGTAGCAGGCCAGGGCAAGGTACCAGTCGCCGTATTGATCGTACAGGTGGCGAAGGTACTTGGCGGCCCCCTCGGCCGCTTTGTAGGGGTCCAACCGCTCATCGACCAACCAGTCGACGCGGAGTCCAAACAGTCGCGCTGTTGAGGCCATGAATTGCCACATTCCCTTGGCACGGGCCCGGGAAACGGCGCCGATCCGGAAACCGCTCTCGATGATCGGCAGGAAAACCAGGTCGGCGGGAACCTGATACCGGGCGAAGACCTCGGTAAAAGGCTGAATATAGTAGCGGCTGCGGTTAAGCGCCCGCTGAATCGCCAGGAATTTGATCGATTGGAACGCATTGATGAAGGAAACCACCTGGTTGTTGATGACCATGGGGATTGCGTAGGTGGCCGCGGGAGAGGCGACTTTCTGCTGCAGGATGGTCACCTCTTCGGCGCTGGGAGAATAGAGCGGGGTGTTGATCACCTCGTCGATGAAAGCGGCTTCCGCGGTCGTTGAAGTTTCGCTGCGATCCCGGATGAAATTCATCTCCAGGGCGGCGATCTCGTCGATGTAGTTCCGGGACAGTGTCTGGATCGACGGATCCTGGGCGGTGGCGGTCATCAACAAGTCGATCGATTGATTGAAATAGTTCCGGGCTTTTTCCAGGTTTCCGGTTTCGAGTTGGGCTTTTCCCTGGACAAAGAAAAAATCGGCTCGCTCCCGGGTGGTCGGGAGGGGTAGGGGCTGGGGGTTGACTTCAGGCCTTTTTCCGGCGGTGCAGGCCGAAAGAACCAGCATAGCCACGGTCAAGAAAAAAACTCGGTTATTGCTCCAGGTCAAGGACAATCTCGATCCTCCGGTTGGATTTTTGGGTCTGTATGGGTATCCGGGAGATGACTTCTCCGCTCTTGGATTTGATTTCAATCAAAAGGTCAGGAGAGGTAAGCGCCAGCCTTTGGGATCGACGAATGACCCCGTCACTGTTTTCGATTGGGGCTGCCGGTCGTTGGGAGGTGGTCTGGACTTTCGGTGGGGCGGGAGGAGGCGGTTTTTGCGGCGCCTGCGGAATGGGAACGGTGAGAGGAGGTGAAACCTGTGGGCTACCCGGGCGGAGCAGACGGCGGAGTTCTTCGGCTTTTTGCCGGTCGTCGGGTGGAGGAGACATGGGAGCGGACGGTTTGACCGGCTCCCTGGGCTTTTCCATCTCGGTCAACAGTGGTTTGTTGATGATCATCTGTTCTTCGGGGCGGTTTTCGATGGTGATTTTGCGGAATGGAGCGGTTTCCACGCGGGAATGGGCCTTCTGCGTGGACATGTCGAATTGGATCGAGGTAGTCGGAGATGCTTCATTAACCTGGTCCAGAGTTTCCCGGATCTTGATCAGCGTCAGGTTGGAAATCTGGCGCAGTGTTTCGATGACTCCCTGGCCGGTGCGGGCGACGGCCTCATTCCAGGGCCGGCTCCAGAGGTTGATATCATGGCTGATCTCGTCGATCGGGAGGATGTTTTTCAGGTCGCGCTTATTGTATTGGAAGACAACCGGCAGATCATCGACTCGGCCTCCATAGAAGGAGATGTTTTCCTTGAGGTTTTCCAGGCTGTCGATATTGGCTTTCTTCATCAGGTCCTGGGAATCGACGACGAAAACGATTCCGTCGGCGCCGCGCAGGACCAGCTTGCGGGTCGAATCGTAGAATACCTGCCCCGGAACCGTGTACAACTGGAATTTGGTCTGATACCCCTTGATCATACCGACATTCATCGGCAGCAGGTCGAAAAAGATCGTTCGTTCGATTTCGGTTTCCATGGAGACGAGTTCGCCTCTTGAGCGGGGGTGGGTGACCGAAAATATATACTGCAGGTTGGTGGTTTTTCCACTCAGGCCGGGGCCGTAATAGACGATTTTTGCTGTCACCTGTTTGGATGCGTGGTTGATCAGCATCGTGTTCTCTTCATCGATGGACTATTGTCCCATTTAACCAGATCAAAGTCAAGGCATCCGAATCCGAACTCGGGGGAGGATGCCAGAACCGTATCCATCGCGGTCCGAGTTATGGATGCGTACAATCACTTGCCTGGATCATACCCGATACGGTATGATGGATGAAGGAGGATGATACGAACCGGGTAATCAGAAGTGGTCGTTTTCATGTCTATATCATCCGCTGCGGTGACGGGTCCCTGTATACGGGTTTTACGACCGATTTGAACAAGCGGATCAGCCAGCATGCAACCGGCAAGGGAGCCCGGTACACCCGGGGCCGGGGTCCGATAGATCTGGTCTGGTCCAGGGAATACCGCTATTTCCGCAATGCCGTCAAAGCCGAAGCCCGCATAAAGAGGATGCCCCGTTCCGAAAAATGGCAACTGATCAAAAAGCGAAAAGTGTGAGCCGGCACCGGTTCAATCGATTGTGTTCGGGTCAATGGGATTGGGCCGGAGCGGGGATCACCCGCACCGCTTTCCAGGTTCCCTCGGTTTCGAAACTGGTATTCCAATCCCCACTTATCGTGTTGTCGTCGGTGAATTTTCCCTCGAAATAGATATAGAGCCCCGCATCCTGCAGGGTGATGTAGACCTTTTTCCCGACCGTGTAAAAGGTGCCGCGGATGATTTCCCCATCGTTATCCCATCTGGTAGTTCCGCTGGCGTTGGTTCCATAAAAGGTGGTCTTGTATTCATAGCTTGCTCCGTCTTTGATGGTGGAGGTGACGGTCCATTCTCCGAGAATCTGGTAGTCTTTGTTGAGGACGAAGATCATCAGAAAAACAGTGAGCAGGCAAGCCCCGCCGATGATGAGGAGGATAGGACTGATCCCCTTTTTTTCCTTGTAGCGGATGGTCCCGCTGGTCTGTTCGTGGAGCCCGGGAGGAGGGTCTTCGCTCCTGTCTGCGCCGATGTAGGGCGTTTCCGGGGATAAGTTGGGCATGGCGGCGAGTTGTCCCAGGAACAAAAAGGAGACAATCAAAAAGGGGACGATGATTTTTTTATTCTCAAAACCTGTATGCATCGGGTCCTCCGTTTGGATAGAATGTCATTTTGTAAACTTTCCCGGAGGTTTTGTCAAGACTCCCGGGTTTTTTTTCAGTTGGGGAGATCGTCACTCGATGTCGAGCCTCCGGCCGAGCGGATATTCGATGGTGAAGGTGAGGGGAATGCTGGTTTTTTCTGCCGGCTTGAGGCGGAAAAACCACTCGAGCAATTTGTTTTTATTCATCTTCAGCGAATCGGAATCCTGTTTGTACTCGGGGGCGACCAGCCTGACTTTGATTTCCTCGTGGGTGGGAATGGGTATCTGGTCCCAGACGACGATCTCTACCTCATGTTGCTTGTTGTTGGTGAGGGTGATCTCGCTTTCGAACCTCAGCAGGTTCTTCTTGCGGAGAACTCCCTTGTCCCCTTCCGTCTTCCGCAGGCTCCGGTATTCGACCTTGATCTCCTCGTCGACACCCAAAAAGGTCCAGAACGATTCCCCCTTGGCGGCCCTGGCCATTTCGGTGGTGGCGATGAAGCTCTGGTCGAGGAAGACATTGGCATCGCCGGGGAGAAACGTGTAGGGCGAGTCGTTACTGACCCTGGCCTTCAAATAGGCATTGGCGGCCATTTTGGGAATGGCGGAGTAGCGGAAGTGGGCGGGGAATTCCTGGATGGTGATGCCCACTTTTTTCGACTGGTTGTCGCTGGGAATGGATGTGTCGCCGCTGATGGCGAACAGTTCGGCGGTGGCCTGGCCGACGGCTGCCGCTTCCTCGATCTCCATTTCCGGCAGTGTCTCGGTTTCGCTGGCGGGAGCCTCAGTAATAGCGGCCCCGTCTATATTATAAGTATTCTGAGCGAACATCTGCTTGGCCTCTTCGCCCGCCTCGACCCCGCCGGCAATGGGTGATGGCGAGGGGCGGTTGAACCCGACGATCCAGGGAGTCAGGTCGGGGTGGCGGCTGGGCAGGGCGGGCTGGGCGGTGGAGAGCGAGAGCTTGACGTTTTTCCAGTCTTCGCCCGTATTCTGCCGCACCAGGGCCTGGTAGAGTACGGTCATGGTCTTTTCACGGCTGGCCGCGCGCAATTCGTAGAGGGGTTCCCAGCCAGGTCCATTGACCCGGTAACTCAAATCCAGGAACAATTTTCCGGCCTTTTTCACATCGATTTTCACTTCCACCTGGCGTTGGTTCAAGACTCTCTGCCCCCCCAGGTCGTTCAGTTCCCTTTTCAGCGCCTGGAGGTCGCGATTGAGGAAGGCGAGAGACCTGGCTGTTTCGCGGTTTTCCTTGTCCAGCTCCTCGCTTTTTGTCCGATAGAATTGGACCATCTTGATCCAGTTGTCGGGGTTGAGTTCGCTGGGAGTCTCCTTGTCTTTGGCGGCGGTAACCTTGTCGACGATTTTTTTGATGAAATCCCGCTCGCCGGCGATCCGGTTCAAGCGGTCCTGGGTCTGGATGATCTGGGCCTCCAGCTCCTCGATCTTTGTTTTCAAGGCATTGATTTTTTCATCGGGGACTTTTTTCAGCTGGATATTGCGGATGGTGATGTCACGCAGGGTAAAACTCCCCCGGCCGCTGGCCTGGACGCTGGCTCCATCGGCCATGGCAGGCAGGATGAGGTAGACCAATTGGTGCTCCCCCTCGGTCAGGGTAAGCTCGGCCGTGCGCCGGATGAGCGCCTGCTCCGGGTAAACGACGACTTCGGTAATGCGGGAACGGATCGGTTCCGTCGAATTAATTGTTCCCGGCTCGATTGTTTGGGCCAGGGTTGTACTCCAGATCGAGAGGAATCCCCACCCGGCCGCTTTCAGTATGCGTCTGCTTGTACCCATCATGATTACCTCCATGCAAATTATATAGGTTTTACGGTTGAAAGTGAAGGAAGTAACCGAAAAACAATTGCGGCTGAATCATTGACATGTTTCGATCCATATATATACAATAAGTGAAACCCATGGCAAGCGAACAAGGTCGATCGAGGCGATTCACAACCTGCGCTCGACTCCTCGCTGCCTTTTTCTTGTTGGGGTTGACCCGGCCCGCGCATGCGCAAACGGTTTCGGAAATCCGTTGCCAACGCTATTCGATCGAAGCCGGCCTGTCGCAGAGTTCGGGGGAATGCATCCTCCAGGATCGCCGCGGTTTCATGTGGTTCGGCACCGAAGATGGATTGAACCGGTTCGACGGCTATTCGTTCCTGGTGCACCGGCCCCGGCTGGGCGACTCCCGCAGCTTGAGCCTGAGCAACATCACTGCCCTCATCGAGGACAGCACCGGCCTCCTCTGGATCGGCACCTTCAACGGCGGTCTCGACTGCTGGAATCAAATGACGGGGGAGTGGACCCATTACTCCCACCGCCCTGCCGACCCGGGATCGATCAGTCATAACTTCATCCGCGCCATCTGCGAAGACCGCAACGGAGATATTTGGGTCGGTACCGAAGGGGGCGGGCTCAATCATTTGGATAGAAAAAGCGGCAGGTTTACTGTTTTTCGCCACCGCTCCTACGATCAACGCAGTCTCAGTCATGATTCGGTCAGGGCGGTCCTGGTCGATCGGGACGGAACGCTCTGGGTGGGAACGAACGGGGGCGGATTGAACCTGTTTGACCGTAACCGGAAGCAGTTTTTCTCCTTCCAGCATATTCCCCTCGACGAGGAGAGCCTGAGCAACGACAATATCCGCGCCCTCCTCGACGATGGAGCGGGAAACATCTGGATCGGAACCTTCGGCGGCGGTTTGAACCGGTTGGAAAAAGAGAGTCAATCGTTCACCATCTATACCCATGACCCGAGAAACGACCAGTCGATTTCCAGCAACTTGGTCAATGCCCTCCTGCAGGATGGAGGGGGACGCATCTGGGCCGGCACGACCGGCGGCGGATTGAATTGCCTGGAACCGAAAACCGGCCGTTTCCAGCGGTTCGTCAATGACCCGAACACAGCGACGAGTCTGAGTTCCAATGAAATCCACTCCCTGTACCAGGACCGGACGGGAATGATCTGGATGGGAACGTACGGCGGCGGGATCTGCCAATTCAACGGTGCGCCGAAACCCTTTGCCACCTATCGCAGCCGGGCCGATTCGGTCGATGGTTTGGGGAACGATATCGTCTTTGCCATATATGAGGACCGCGACGGCCTGCTCTGGATCGGCAGCAATGGGGGGGGACTGGACCGCTTGAACCGCCGGAACCAAACCTGGGGTCATTACCGGAACCGTCCCGAAGATCCGTTTTCCCTGAGTCATAACGTAGTCCGGGTTATCTTCGAGGATCGTTCCGGGGAGTTCTGGATCGGTACCAATGGGGGCGGTGTGAACCGCTGGGATCGAAAAGGGGACCGGTTCACCGTCTACCGGCATGAACGGGACGACCCAACGACATTGAGCCACAACGAGATCCGCTCCATCCGCCAGGATTCCCGGGGGTACATCTGGGTGGGCACCCACGGCGGCGGCCTTAACCGGATCGATCCAGAAACGGGTGTCATCAACCGATTCCGTCATAACCCGATCGATCCCAACAGCCTGGGCGGTGACATCATCCGGTCCATCTTTGAAGACACCAGGGGGCGGTTGTGGATCGCCACCTACGGAGGCGGGCTCGACCGCTATGATCCATCCCGCGAGAGTTTCCTCCATCATCGAGCCGAATTCGGAGTTCAAGGGGCTTTGCAGACCGATTTCCTCTTCTCCATCACCGAGGATGCGGCAGGCAATCTGTGGTTGGGATCCTGGGGCGGCGGACTGATCTGTTTCCAACCCGATCAGGGAACCTTCACCCATTTCACCATAGCCGACGGTCTCCCGGGAAACTCTGTTTACGGCGTTCTCCAGGACCGCCGCGGTTTCCTCTGGGTGAGTTCCCCCAACGGTCTCTTCCGGTTCGACCCCCGCACCAGACATTGCAAAAATTATTCCGAATGGGATGGCCTGCAAAGCATTGAATTCAACGGCGGCGCCTATTTTCAGAGTTCAACGGGAGAGATGTTCTTCGGCGGCATACGCGGCTTCAATGCTTTCTTTCCGGAGCGGATCACCGATAACCCCCATATCCCGCCGTTGGCGATCACTTCGGTGAAGAAGCTCAACCGGGAATTCGATCCGGGAATACCGATGAGCGCGCTTCGACGCCTGACGTTTTCCCGGCGGGATTACTTCTTCTCTTTGGAGTTTTCGGCGCTCGATTTCACCATCCCCGCCAAGAACCGCTATGCCTATAAAATGGAGGGGGTGGATCCCGATTGGGTGCAAACCGACGCCAGCCAGCGGATGGCCACCTATACCAACCTGTCGCCGGGGTGGTACCGGTTCCGGGTGAAGGGATCGAACAATGACGATGTCTGGAACCAGACAGGAGTTTCCCTGCAGGTGTACATCCGGCCGGCCTTCTGGCAAACGATCTGGTTCCGCGGGGCTCTCCTGCTTCTGGTCCTGGGGGTCACCTATTATTTCAACCGGCGTCATCTGGAAAACGTGCGTCTGAAAACAGAACTCTCGGCCGCCCATGACGCCCAGATGTCGATCATGCCGCAACGCGATCCGGTTCTGGAGGGCCTGCAGGTTTCAGCCCTATGCATTCCGGCGAGCGAAATCGGCGGCGATTTTTTCGATTACATCTGGCTCGATCAAACCCAATCCCGTTTCGGGATCGTGGTCGCCGATGTTTCCGGAAAAGCGATGAAGGCGGCGATGACGGCACTTTTGACCAGCGGCATGATCTACTCCCGAACCGATGAGGCCGGATCCATCTCCGAAATCGTCACCAGCCTCAACCGGACCCTGTTTCGGAAAACGGAACGGAAGATGTTCACCGCCCTGTGCCTGGCAGCAATCGACCTCCACAGCCGGGAGTTCTCCTTCGTCAACGCCGGGTTGAATGAACTGATCCGCAAGCGGGAGGGCCGGGTCGAACTCATCAAGCGGAAAGGGGAGCGGCTGCCGCTCGGAGTCAGCGATAAAACCGATTACGAGGAGCAGCGGTGGCCCCTGTTGGCGGGCGATGTGTTGCTGTTGTACACGGATGGATTGACCGATGCTCAGAATGAGAAGGGGGATTTCTTCGATACCGGCGGCGTACTCCGCGGACTGGAAGAGATTGATACCAATACGTTATCGGCCCGAGAGATCAAGGAGGCGCTGATCCAGAAGGTGAAAAAGTTCGCGGGCGAAGGTCGTCCCCAGGACGATATCACCCTGGTCGTCATCAAGGTGACAGCAGTTGATTCACCACTGCGACAGATCCGTCAGTGACCGACGGTAGTCCCCTTTACGAAAGCGATTTCAGAGCATCCAGGATCTGGTCGACCTCGGTCATCCGGTTGCAGATGTGGAAGGAAACGCGGATCGAATTCAACCCCCCTTCATTCACGGTCCGGACGCGGATTCTCTTGCCGGTAAGGAATTCGTTGATCTTTTTGAAATCGTGCTTGTCCATCCGGAAGCCGATGATCGCCGATCGGTATTTTTCCTCTTCGGGCGAGAGTCGCTCCACACCAGGGATCTCTCCGAGCCCCCGGTAGAATCGTTCAGCCAGGGAGTGATTGTGGGACCAGATGCGTTCCATGCCGATGATCTGCACGAATTCCACCGCTTTTCCCAGGGCGTAGAACAGGGCGTCGTTCTGGGTCCCGTATTCGTAGCGCTGGGTGGTCGGATGCAGCGTCATCGTACCCTTGGCGATATCGTTGGCTTCGGTCGAAAATCCGCCCACCGTAAGCGGCCGCATGGCATTGAGAAGGCCGTCGCGGACGTAGAAGAAGCCGGTCCGCTTGGGGGCCATCACCCACTTGTGGGTGCTGGCCGTGTAGAAATCGGCGCCGCTTTCGACGATGTCGAAGGGAATGCAGACCGGCGCCTGGGCGCCGTCGAGCGCGAACCAGATCCCTTTGGAACGGGCCAGGTCGGAGATCTCCCTGGCGGGGAAGATCTGGCCGGTCGTACAGGAGACATGGCTGATCAGGATCAGTCGGGTGCGCTTGCTGATCAGGCGGTTGATGCGGTCGACATTTCCCAGGCCGTTCTTCAAGTCGGGATCGAAAATGCGGATGATGATACCGTCCCGCTGCATGCGATTGAGAAGACCGGAATTGACGGCCACATGCTCGTGGGTGGAGGTGATCACCTCGTCCCCTTTTTTCAAGGGCAGACCGTTGATGATCTGGTTGATCCCCTCGGTGGCGCAACTGATCAGCGCGATCTCCTCCTTCCGGCATTTTTTCCCCAGCAGGGCGGCCAGTTTTTCCTTGGTTTTCGTCCACTCTTCCTCGTTGCGGCCGGCCGATGGGGCACGTTCCTCCTCCCTCGTCCATTCGATCAGGTTGTTCAATACCGGAAACGGACAGGCGCCGAGACCGCCGAAGTTCAGGTAGGTCCAGCCGGGATCGAGGAGAAACTGATCGCGGACCAGATCCCAGAACACATCATCGGCTTCAGCCGCGGCCGCTGTCTGCAGGGCGGAGAGCGAAGCCGGCCGGCCTGAGGCGTGCCAGGCCATCCCGCCCAGTAACGCTGTCCCCCATCGAAAGAACTCCTTTCTGTTCATGTCATTCCCCTTCAAAACGTTTTTTTTCCCACCGTCAAGGATACCTCGGCGGTTTTTTTTATTCAATCGTTTTTATTTGAACCGGGGGAACGAAATATGATCCGGTTCACTTTCAATTCCGTATCGCCGTTGAATATGATCTCTACGCCTTTCCGGGAATAATGCCAGTGTTCGCCGTCCAGGAACACATCTCTTCGTTCCGGAAAGCCGACCAGAGTCTTCACCTCTTCCGGTTTCATCCCGATGGCGACGGCTTCGAATTGGGTTTTCTGGAGTTGGCTCATGGTGACTTTCCGCTCATTACCCTTGAAGAATGGACAGGGGGCATGTCACGCCCCCTGTCTGCGGTTGATGTAACCGGTTTATATCCGGATGATGATGCCCAGACCGACGTGGGGGAAGGAGGGGTTGACGGTGAGTTTGGTTGTCTTGGCTGCGGCTTTCCCGGCGGTGGCGGCGGTGAAATTATAATTGTCCCAATTGTCGAGCAAGCCATTGTATTTTCCGGAGGTCCACGACCAATCATAGGTTTTGGCGGGGCAGTAATAATAGCGGGCTTCCAGGAAGAGGGTGATCGCTTTGGACAATTTGATGTCGAACATGCCGCCCAGGTTGGCGCCGATCCCGTTCCATTTCTGGTCGATTTTCACCGGAATCTTGAAGTGGTCGATCTCCTCGATGGTGACGTAGTAGGTGAAAATCCACGGCCAGATGATGACCGTGATGGTCGTGCTGTACTTGCGGTAATCGGCATAAACCGCGTGGGAATTGGCCTGCAGCGAATTCATGAAGTAGGTGGGGCCGCCGGAGAGGGTGAAACCGATTTTGCCCTTGCCGAAGCGCTTGAAGAAATTGAGGCTGATCGGTGTGGTCCCCAGCTTGCCGGTTCCTGAATACTCGTATTTCTTTTCCCCGTGAATGATATCCGGATCATCGTGCAGGTCCCAGGTTTGCAGCGAGGACGATTTCGTGGTCAGATCCTGGGAGAAGATGCCGCCCATCAGTTGCAGCCCCATGGTGTCGTTCAGGTAGAACAGGAGAGACCCGCCGTACATGGGCCCGCCGCTCTTCGACTTGACGGTCAGGTCGGTCGTCTCGTTGTAGTTCTGAAAGGCTCCCTGGGCCCAGGTATCCCGGTACTGCGACGAGTTGTTGATTTCGCGCAGGCTCCAGCCGCCGAAGAGCGAAAAACCGATTTTCCCTTTTTTCTTGGGTTTTTCCGGTTCGACCGGGGCTGGGGCGGTTTCCTGTTCCTGCTCGGCGACGGGTTTCACCACCGCTTCTTCTTCCTTTTCCTGGGCAGTCAGACCGCTGGGTCCCAGGACCAGCAAGGTCAGCGGCAGGATGATCAGAAGGGCTTTTGATAATCTGTTTTTTTTACTCATTTTTCTTTCTCCTTTTATTCTTTAATCAGAAACGATGCCAAGTGCCGGATCGCTTCCGCAAACCGGCCGTTTTTGTGATTGACCTCTATTGACAACCGTTTCCATGGTTTTTTGATACTTCTGTGTCGTGACGGGAAAGGCTCAATTCGTTCACCATGACCAGTTCACAGTGAACTGAATTCCCTGTATAATGGGGCCATGTACTACTTGTTGTATGAGAAAGAGGGATCCCTCAAGAAATTCCCCCTGACCAAGGGGGAGATCACGATCGGGCGCGGGTGGGGGAGTGACTTGAGACTGACGGGGAAGGATATATCGAAGAACCACTGCCGGGTGAAGCTGTCGAAAGACCACCTGCTCATCACCGATCTTAGGTCCAGGAACGGCACCTTCGTCGGCGACACCCGGATCGACGAGGCGAAGATTGCCCTCAACAACTCCTTTGGCGTCGGTTCCACCGAGTTCTATTTCAAGCTCGGGGACATCCGGGAGTTCAATCTCTCCAAATCTCTTTCCGACCTCTACTCGGGGCTGGCGCGGGCTCGTCGTGCCGAGGCCGAAAAGGAGCCCGACACGGAATTGCGCGGCAATCGCCTGGAATCGGCGTTGCAGGTTATCGCCGAGCGCGCTCTCCTCGACGATGAACTGCCGGCTTTCCTCCGCCAAGCCGGTCACCACCTGGATAAGACCCTGGCCTCCGGAGCGATCTGGTATTTTGCGGCCGGGATGCGATACAGGCTCTATTTCCGCCTGCCTTTCGCCGAGGAGGCTCTGGAGTTGGTCGATCCAGAGAAGCTCATTGAGAAGGGATCAGCTGTGATCGCAGGGAAGGAAATTTTTGCCCAGCGGTTCTCCTCAGCTCTTCCCGGAATCGATCACTTCCTCCTCTGCGTTCACACCGGCGGGAAACACCGTCCGTTCGACCCCGCCGATTTTTTTCCCCGGTTGCTGGAAATCATCGAGGTGCAATTGAAATTGACCACTTCCAGCTGCTGGATGACCCAGTCTCCGGCGCTCCTGTTCGAAGGCCCCGGATTTACGATCACCGGAGCCGCACCAGTCTTGAAAAAGACGGTCGACCTGGCTCGGAAAATCGCCGCGAAATCGAGTTTCGTGCTGATCCTGGGGGAGAGCGGCACCGGGAAAGAGCTGATCGCTCGGATGATCCATTACCTGTCAAAGCGGAAGGATTTCGTGGCCTTGAACTGCGCCGCCATTCCCGCCACCCTTCTTGAAAGTGAATTGTTCGGCTATGAGCGCGGCGCCTTTACCGATGCCCGGCAGCGCAAGATCGGGAAAATCGAGGTGGCTTCGGGAGGAACGCTACTACTGGACGAGATCGGCGACATGCCCCTGGAAACGCAGGCGAAACTGTTGCGGGTGATCCAGGAAAAAGCCATCGTCCGTCTGGGGGGCAACGAAACCATCGCCGTCGACCTGCGCATCATCGCCATGACCAATCGTAATCTGACCGAATGGGTCCAATTGGGTCGATTCCGCCAGGATCTCTATTTCCGCCTGAGGATGCACCAGATCACCATGCCCCCTCTGCGCGAGAGAAGAGAAGATATTCCGCACCTGATCCGTCATTTCACAACGGTCAGCTCCCGCCGCAACGGGATCTCCCCGGCCGGTTTTTCCGAAGAGGTGGAAGATATCCTGCTCCGCTACGACTGGCCCGGCAATGTGCGGGAACTGGAAAACGAGATCAACCGCATCGTCGAAACCATCGATGACGGAGAGGTGATCGGCCGCCATCACCTTCTTCCCGATATCGTCGCCGGCGTGCCTGGTCCTGAACCAGAAAGGTTGGCGACCGTTTCCCCGCGCAAAGCGCAGGCTTTGCAGGAAGAAAAAGCAATGATCGCTGCGCTTATGCGGAAACACGGCGGCAACAAGATGCGGGCGGCGCGGGAGCTGGGGATCACCTACCGCGGGTTCCTGAAGAAGGTCAAACGGCTGGGGATTTCCTGATTCAGATTGCTTCCAAAGCGGCCGTTATCTCCGTTCTATTTAAAAAACTGAATCAGATATCGAATGAAATTCCCAGTGAAACCGGAATGAAGAAAATGATATCAGTATTGCCAACGAATTTTACTTCCCCCAGTAATTTCAATTTGTTTCCCAATGGAAATTCCATCCCTGCTCCCGCCATGAATCCCAAAAGCGTGCCCCCTTTTTGAGAACTGTAGGAAGTAAAATAGGGTCCAATATAGTGGAAATCTCTATCTGATGCAAAGCAGACGCCCGCAGCCGCCAGAACATAGAATCCGGATGCTTTTTTCTGCAGGAAGGTTCGGTATCCCCCCAAGATTGAAAAAAAGGTTGCCGGACTATAACTGGAGTTCTTTCCAAAAAAACTGGAATAGTGAACATCCAGAAGCAAGGCGGAAGATGTGCTCAATTGATAGAGTCCCCGTCCTCCGAAATCAAATCCGATTTTCCATCCCTCAGCCAGATCTGTTATGGCAAAATCCACGCCTCCAAGGAAGGCGATACTGAGTGATTTTCCCGCATTTGCTTCTACAGAAAACCCGGCAATCGTCAATGTCGCCAGCAGAAGAACAATTCCCATTTTTTTGATCATTTCTTTTCTCCTTTTAGAGGATTATGAGGTATTTATCCATAACTCCTCTTTTTCTGGAAATCATTTTCCATGCCAAAAATACCTGTTTTTTCGGTTTTGGCTATCATTTTGCAAAACACTGATTGGCTGAGGTTTTGTGTCGTTTTATTTCGCAAAAATCAAGGTGCGGATCTAGGAAGGATACCGGAATTATTCACGGTGATTGTTCACTGTGAATAATAAAATAAAATTGGTTCATACATTTCCTGATTCACATTTCTGCCAATTCGCTGGCGATCTCGTTGAGCGAAGGTCTGAGGCCGGGGTCCTTGGCGAGCGTGCGCATGATCAGGCCGACGAGGCCGACGGGGAGGTCGGGGCGGATGCCGCCCAAAGGGTCGGGAGGGTGTTCCTGGATCGTTTCGGGGAGGTCGAAGGGCTTGCAGGCGGCGAAGGGGCGGATGCCGGCCAGCATCTCGTAGGCGATCATCCCCAGGGAATAGATGTCACTGGCCGTGGTTTCCCGGCCGCGGATCTGTTCCGGGGCCATGTAGGCGAGGGTGCCGACGAAGGTACCATACTCGGTTTCGGTGGCCTGGAAAGTGGGTTTGGCGGTGCCGAAGTCGAGGAGTTTCACGAAATCGAATCGACCCTCCCGTTCCGGCAGCATGATGTTGGCCGGCTTGAGATCGCGGTGGATGATGCCGCGGCGGTGCAGCTCGCCCAGCACGTCGACCAGTTGCAGCAGAATGGGGGCGGCGTCGGGCAGATCGAACCGGCCCCAGCGGGATATCCGTTCGGCCAGGGTGATCCCCTCCAGGTGCTCCATGACGATATAGAAGGTTCCCTCCTGCTCGCCGCGGGAGAGGACGCGGACGATATGGGGATGGTCGATCAGGTCGATCAGGGCACCCTCCCGCTTGAAGCGCTGGAGGGTGAGTTCATCGGCGAAGTGTTCTTTTTTCAGGATCTTGACCGCCACCTTTTCGCGGCTGGAGAGGAGGCGGTGGGCGCGGAAAACGGTGGCCATGGCGCCGTAGCCGATGATCTCTTCGAGGACGTAGGGACCGACGAGTCTTTTTTTTCTCCAGTAGGTGAAGAGGAAGAAGAATCTGCGGATGAAGAGGGTGAGGAGGTAGAGAATGGCGAGCCCGGCCAGGGCGGCGGCGATGCGGAACCAGGCGGTCTGCCAGAAGAAGGGGAGGACGCGCAGGTCGAGGGTTGCCCCCTTGAGGTTCCAGACTCCGTCGCCGTTGCAGGCCCGGACGCGGAAGCGGTACCGGCCCGGCGGTAAACCGGTATAAGAGATGAAACGGGGCTGGTTTCCCCCGATCTCCAGCCAGTCACGATCGTATCCCTCCAGACGAATCAGAAAATGGACCTTATTGGGATGAATGAAATCTACAACTGTGAAATGAATCTCCAACCGTTTGGTTCCAGCGGGGGCCACAACACTGTGAATCTGATCCTTATCCGATCCGTCAGCAACCACCCTTTCGATATGAACCGGAGGGGGATCTAGGTGAAATTGAAGATTCTTCGGATCGATCATCACCAACCCATCCATATTGCAAAACCAGATCCTGCCGTCACTATCTCGCAACGAGGAGTGGATACTGGAATTCCCTTCGATGTTGGTCATCCCGTCGCGCGTATCGAATAGCAGAGGGTGCAGTTTTTTAATCTTTCCCTCTGCTGATGCCAGCAATTTCTTTTTTTCGATTGCCATGATTCCATGATTGGTCGAAAGCCAGAGGCGGCTGTCATCGTCTTCCTGAATCGCCAGGATATCAGGGTCAGCCAATCCATCAGCGACCTGGAAAATATGAATATTATCCTTCTGAATCAGGCCCAATCCCCCATAGCATCCCAGCCACACATTTCCGTCCCGGTCCCGAAAAATATCCACGATAGGGAGTTCGCTGATCATGGAGTCGGGAAAAAGCTGCGTGATTTTTCCCGACTTTAGGAGGAACAGGCCTTGATTCGTTCCGATCCATATTGATCCATCTGGGAATGGTTTCATGGCCCCGATCGTCGAACTGGGAATTTTTGCACCGATATTCCTGAGTAATTTGAAATTCTCTGGATCTAATTGGATGATTTCCCGGTTCGAGAGGATGATCCAGCATTCTCCACGGGTATTTTGAACCATTCGTTCGATGCTGTGTTGGAAACCCCGATTTAATTTTTGAACCCTACGCCGATCATCGGCAATGGCAATCGGTCCACCCGGAAATACCAGGAAATACTTGTGGTTGATCAGTGGGTATACCTGCGGATTAGAGCCATTTCTTTTCCATCCTGAATCAAGGATCAACCGATTCCCGGCCAATTCGAACCACTGAGTACAGGCATCCGAAAAAGCTCGGAGAACTCCCTTGTGATCGAGAAACACCAGGCGGAGCGAGTTACAGGTATTGACCGGATCGGTGTGGAAAACGGAAATCCGAGGTTTATTGAAACGGACCAGGCCGTATCGCAGCCCTCCCCAGATATTTCCCCAACTGTCTTCAAATATACTGAGGCACTCGCTGGCGATGCGACTACTCTTTTCTAGATTCGGTGTCCCGGTCAAGGAAATTCTGCCCGGCCCTGCTGTGGAGGCAATCCAAAGGTTGAGATCTTTGTCGATACAAATGGTATTATTCGACCAGCTATTGGTTTTTATGGGCAGAATTGAGTCCCATTTTTTCTCCGGACAATTCAAGTGAGCAATCCCTTCGGGTGAATAAATCCATACCGATTGTTTATGGTCTAAAAAGAATTGGCAATACTGATAACTGTTTTGAAAAGGAACCCCGGTTATAAAAGCGATTGACTCGTGGTGTTTTTCATTAGAATGGAAAAATCCCAAGTCTGTTGCAATGACCCAATCATTCCCATGTTCAATGACATCAAAAATGGTCTTCCAGCCTCTGTCACTCCAGTCAATCACCCGTTCCAGTCTGCCGCTATCCTGAAAGTGCCAGGCACTGAGTTCGGAATTGAACAACCATACCCCCCCTTCCCTGTCTTCCATGATTTTGAAAAAATTGGGATCTCGATGGATGAATTTCGCTTTCTCTTTTGTATAGATCGCAACACCATTATTGGTGAGCAACCAGAGCCTTCCCGATCGGTCCTGATGGATATCCGTCAGGCCCACTTTTTCCATGACAGACCGCGGTACAGAAGATGGTGAATCCGATACGATACCGATACAATCAATATTGATTATCCAAAGATTCCCATCTCGATCGACAAAAAGTTGGTTTACCTGGCCAATACGACGACCATTTTCAAAAAAAAAGAAATTCTGGAAGTGAACTCCATCGAATCTCGCCAGGCCGTTTCCGGTGCCAATCCAGATGTACCCACTCCGGGTTTGGGCGATACAGGTGATCGTATTCTGCGGCAACCCGTCCTCCAACCGCCAGGTTTCGACAAGATACCGGTCGACAGGGATATAAGGGGCGAGGGCGGAAAGTCGGGAAAAACCGAACAGCAAAAAAATGATGACATAGGTCGTCAAGGACCATCGCGATTCGGAGGTGCCCTTCATCTATTCTTCTCCTGCATATCACGGCTCGGTTCGGGTGGTTTTTCGGATGGCCTGGATGTCCGGCCGCAGGCCGGGGTCCTTGGCGAGCATGCGCATGATCAGGCCGACGAGGCCGGCGGGGAGGTCGGGGCGGATGCCGCCCAAAGGGTCGGGAGGGTGTTCCTGGATCGTTTCGGGGAGGTCGAAGGGTTTGCAGGCGGC
>Ga0209287_10000408_pt1 | contig 26675 bp, 37 predicted proteins | sample PPLLak3cmMay2015_2_FD_187255 | JGI IMG/M metagenome (GOLD analysis project Ga0209287, IMG submission 187255) | Freshwater sediment microbial communities from Prairie Pothole Lake near Jamestown, North Dakota, USA - PPLs Lake P8 Core (1) Depth... | ecosystem: Environmental > Aquatic > Freshwater... | reverse complement strand
CCGTTCCTTGGACGAATTCAGCTTTTTCTTCTATGTATTCTTCTCCCCAACTCATGACTAGTGCTCCAAGGCCCACTGAGAATGCTACTAATAGTATTGTTGCTACAAGCGGTGTGATTGCTTTTTGTGATGTAAATAAACTCATCCATTCACCTTTTTTTAGTATTCATATTTTATTCCATTTAAATAGTTTTTGGTCTCTGTACGCTGTTTGGTTTTCTGCCTGCATTTTTTAAGTTTTTTATTTTGCAGTTTTCAGGTATACTAATCTTTTTATAGATGGAATATTTTGCCTTGTTTTATGAGCGAAGAGGAGCAGCAACAGTGTGTTTTTTGTCATATTGCCTCTGGCAAGATTCCTGCCAAGAAGGTTTATGAGGATGATAAGGTCGCTGCTGTTTTGGATATTAACCCTGCAACTTCAGGTCATGTTCTTGTTATTCCTAAGGAACACGTTTCTGTTATGCCTCAGATGAGTGAGGAGCTTGTTGCTCATTTGGGCATGATTTCCAAGCAGTTGAGTTTTGCTTTGATTCGTGCTTTGAAGGTTGAGGGCACTTCTGTTTTTGTTGCTAATGGTGTTGCTGCCGGTCAGCGTGCTCCTCATTTTTTGTTGCACATCATTCCTCGTAGTGCTAATGATGGTGTTGCTTTGCAGTTATTGCCTGCAAAGCTTGATGAGAAGTCTGTTAACGAGACTATTGCAAAACTGGTTCCTGCTGTTGGGAAGCAGTTTGGTGTTGATATTAAGTTGCCTGCTGTTGAGAAGCCGAAGGCAAAGCTTGAGAAAGCTGAAAAGTCGAAAGAAAAGCCTGAGAAGCCAAAGCCTGCTGATGGCAAGTCTGAATTGGACAGGATTACAGAGATGCTTGCAAAATGAGTGAGTGCATGTTTTGTGATTTGATGCAGAAGAAGTCCAACCTGTTGTTTGAGAGTGATAAGGTTTTTGCAATGTTGTCTCCTGACCCTTCGACTGCTGGTCAGGTTTCTGTTCTTCCTAAGGTGCATGCTCCTATTCTTGAGGCTGTTCCTGATTTTGTTGTTGCTGAGATGTTTAAGGTTGCTAACAAGGTTGGTATTGCTGTTTTTGAGGGTCTTGGCGCTCAGGGCACTAATCTTCTTGTTCAGAATGGTCCTACTGCGGGCCAGAAGCATAATCATGTTATTTTGAATGTTATTCCTCGTTTTGAGAATGATCATTTTCCGATTGGCTGGAATCCAAAACCTGCTCCTGAGGAGGAATTGTCCTCTTTGGAGGGGAAAATTAAGGATGAGACTAAGAATGTTGGTTTGTTTGAGAAGGAAAAAGCCAGGCCTGTTGAGATAGAGGGTCCTCAGGAAGTTAAAGAGGATTATCGTATTAAAGCTCTTAGAAGGATTCCTTAGAGGTCGAATAGCCTTGTCTTTAGTGTCTTTAAGATTATTGCAACAATTGAGAACATTGTAAGAAGTCCTATCATGACTATGAATTCCTGTTCTAATATCATATTTGATGTTTTGTTTTTGCCTCTTTTAAAGCTTTGTAGTTACACCTGAGTTAAGAGTGTGAATACGATGTTATTGAATATTACAGTTATTATGAATGCTATGAGGAATGCTGGTGCGAACGGTATTCCGTATTTTACTAATACTTTGTTTATTTTCTTTTGCGCGTATAGTTTTTGCAAAAGTTTTACTTGTTCGGTTTCCAGTCCGAGTTTTGGTGGTATTAGTTTTTCTTTTCCTGTTTTTACCGGGTTGACGAGCCAGTCTCCTTCTGTTAGTTTGTCTGGTGTTACCCATTTGTGCATGCTGCTTAGTTCTACGCTTTTGATGAAGATAGTCAAATGACATAGTACAAAGCAGACTGCTGCCAGTATGATTATTTCTATTCTAAATGATGTTATTATGAATGATAGTATGGTTAGTGCTGCTACTGTTGCCAGCGTTATTTTTCTTAGCTTGATGTATTTTTTTTCTTGTCTTGTTTTTTTGAATTCTGTCCAGAATTCTTTGTGGTCTTTTACTGCAAGGATTGTTGTCCACAAAAACCCCCAGGCTCCTCCGACAAACACTAAATTTATGAGGAAGCTTGTTCCGAATGCGAGTTTGCTTGGCTCGAATCCGATTAGTGCTCCCATAGCCATGAGAAGTTTTGCATCTCCTCCTCCCCATTGTCCTGTGTAGAACATCAAACATGCTAATCCGAATGTTATTGCTAGTCCTGCTAGCGATGATGCTAATGGCCAGTAACTCCATTGCTGTAAAGAGAACATCAGGTGTATTCCTATTCCTACAGCTATTCCTGCATAGTTGAGCCAGTCTGGAACTTCTAACGATTTAAAGTCTGTTATTGCTGCTATTGCTAGAAGAACCAATGTTACTATTATTAGGGTTAGTGACAGCATATTATTTCCAGTTTTGCTGCATTATTTAAGGTTTCTCCGTACTTTCCTATCTAAGTTCATTAAGTCATGTAATACAGTGTACGCGTACATTACATTATATACGGCTTTTATGTGTTTTCTTACATCTTTAATGTTTCCTTTTATCATATCAACAAGTTCATACTTGTTTTCATCAGGCTGATTGTGTGCTCTTAAGTATATGCTTGCATTTTCCGGCGTCACCACAGTTATATCCTCCGGAAATCCTTGTCGCATAGCGTGATATTTTTCGCAGAATTTTTTTACCTTGTCAGCCGGCAGGTCTTTGTGTCCAAGTCCCATATTAACCTTAGCTTGGTATGTTAGTTTGTTCAGGTTTAATAGCAAGTCAAGTCCTTCAAAAAAAGGTAATTTATCAGTCCTTAATTCAAATCCTCTGAGTCTTTGCAGTTTGTCTTTATCTTGCAGATTCGCATCAAAGCTTGCACACCACAGTCTCTCTCCTTTAACAAGTTCCACTTTCATCGGAGGCCTGTACACTTCTTCTCCGCTACGAACGTGTTCTTTAAACAAATCTTTTATGTCTGTCATTTTTCCACTTCCTCCAGCAAATTATCTTTTTTTGCCAGCACATCGTATATTTTTGCAGCCCATCGTTTCATTGCAAGATCTATTAATGAAATATGATGTTCTGCCTGGCCTTTTCTTTCAGTTATTACGTCAGTTAATTCATACATTGAAGATTTTAACGGCAGTCTTAATCTTAGGCTGGATTCTTCAAGCAGAGAGGTTTCTTCTATTGCTTGTTCGTCTTTAATGAAAGAATGTATTGTTGCGATGCGCCAGGGTATGGTTCCATAGTTTATTGTCCCATCCTGATAATATTTCACGTTTGAGCATATTTTTTGCAACTGCTCTCTTGTTATGATGAAGATGTCTTTATTTGCGCTGGGGGTGTTTTCATTTCTCAACCGGTCTCCCAAAGAATTGCCGACGTGTACCATCAACTTTGAGTTTCTTTGTGTGAAATGGCGCAGTAATCTATAAAATTGCAGCATTTGTTCAGGCGGTCCTTCTCCTTTCAGGTAATATACATCATTGTAATATAGTGTTATATTGCAGTCTCTCATTTCTGTGCTAAATATTCTGCGCGGTCTTTGTAAGCTCTCTCTGTATGCTTCTCTAAAATTCATCTTCCACCCCAAATCGTGCCTTTTCGTGCGTATTTATTTAGATTATTATGCTATAGAATAGAAAGCAACTTTGCGACTTTGTGAATGCGAGAGAAGAGTCTTAAACATATTTTCGAAGAAAATATTTATCAATTGCTTCTCGAGCATGAACTAGGAGCAATTTGATGCAACCAACGCCAAACTTTGTTTGGCGGGGCCCAGACAACGTAGTTGTCTTGGGCTTTCCGAAAGTTGCATAGCAAGCTTTATAAATAACCGCCAGAAATTTCATTATTACCTATGATTAATGAAGCTCGTAAGAGCTGAATGAGGGAGTTAATTCTCCTGGAGGAATTTCATATGGCAGACGATATTATTCAAAAAGCATTGGAAGCAATTGAGGTTGCCAAGAATACTGGCAAGATTAAGAAGGGTACTAACGAGGCTACTAAGGCTTTGGAGCGCGGTACTGCTAAATTGGTCGCGTTCGCTAAGGATGTTCAGCCTGCAGAGATTGTTATGCACCTGCCGATTCTTGCGAAAGAAAAGGGTATTCCTTGTATTCAGGTTAACAGCAAGGAAGAGCTTGGCACTGCTGCAGGTATTGCAGTTCCTACGAGCGCTATTGCAGTTATTGCTGAGGGCGATGCTAAAAGGATTATTGAAGAATTGAAGTCAAAGCAGGGCTGAGAACATGGGCGATCCTAAGAAGAAAGTTGTGGAAGCGGCGCCTCCTCAGGAAAAGAGGGGTCCGCAAAAAGCAGAGGGCGGTGTTGTTAGTTTTAGTTTTGCTGTTCCCGCGCGTATTGAGGAGATTATTGGCAGGACTGGCACCAGGGGCGAGGCTATCCAGGTGAGATGCCGTGTTTTGGATGGCAGGGATAAGGATAAGGTTTTGAGAAGAAACGTTAAGGGTCCTGTTCAGAAGGAGGATATTTTGATGCTTAGAGAGACTGAAATTGAGGCAAGGCCTTTGAACAAGTCTAGTGGCAGGGGTGGCGGTTAAATGGTAAAATGCACTTTTTGCAGGAACATTATTGAGCTTGGCACTGGCACTATGTACGTGAAAAAGGATAGCACTGTTTTAAATTTTTGTTCTATGAAGTGTGAGAAGAATTCTTTAAAGCTTGGCCGTACTCCGCGATATTTGAAGTGGACTAAGCAGTTTGAGAAGGGAGGCGTTAAGAAATGAAGGAACAAACTCTTGTTTTGCTTAAGACAGATGCTGTCCAGCGTGCTTTGATGGGCGAGATTATTCATCGTTTTGAACAGCGTGGTTTGAAGATTATCGCAATGAAGATGGTTAAGCCGACAAAAGAATTGGCTGAGAAGCATTATCCTGCTACTGACCAGCAGTTGATGGGCATGGGCAATAAGACTTTGCAGGCTGCCTCAGAAGCAGATGTTAAAAGAATATTTAATTGCACAGATGCTAAGGAAATCGGCAAAAAATTGAGGGCTTGGCTTGTTGACTTTTTGGTTTCAGGTCCTGTGGTCGCGTTAGTTATAGCAGGTCACAACGTGGTTCCTATTGTCAGGAAGATTTGCGGTTTTACTGATCCTGCAAAAGCTGATGTTGGAACTATCAGGGGTGATTTCGGTCACACTGGTATTGAAGTCTGGAACGTTAAGGGTTCAGCTACAAAAAATCTGGTTCATGCTTCAGGCAATAATGAAGAAGCAAAGTACGAAATTGGTCTGTGGTTCAAGCCTGATGAAATTATCGAATACAAAATTATTCATGAAGACCACGCAGCTTAAGGAGGTTTGAAAATGGCAGTTGAAGAGTCACGTATTGCGCGTATGAAGCGTATGTCAAAAAGTCAGGATCAAATTAGGAATTTCGCTACTTCCGCTCACATTCACCACGGAAAGACTGCTTTGACTGACAATTTGCTTGCAGCTGCTGGTTTTATGTCAGAGGCTGCTGCTGGAGAGCTTGACAAGGGTATGGCGACTTGGCAGCATGCTGATGAGCAGGAACGTTTGTTGACTGTTGACTCCGCGAACGTTTCTATGGTTCACGAGTTTGGTGGCAAGGAGTTTCTTCTTAATTTGATTGACACTCCAGGTCATATTGATTTTGGCGGTAACGTTACCAGGGCTATGCGTGCTGTTGATGGCACTATTGTTCTTGTTTGCGCTTCTGAGGGGATTATGCCTCAGACTGAAACAGTTTTGAAGCAGGCGCTCAGGGAGCGTGTCAAGCCTGTTTTGTTCATTAACAAGGTTGACCGTCTTATCAAGGAGATGCAGTATACTCCTGAGCAGATGCAGAAGCGTTTTGTTGAGATTATTGCAGAGTTTAACCAGTTGGTTGAGCAGATTGCTGATACTGAGTGGAAGCAGAAGTGGAAGGTTAACATTCAGGACGGTAGTGTTGCTTTTGGAAGCGCTCGTGATAATTGGGCGATGAGTTTGCCGTATATGCAGAAGAAGGGTGTTAATTTTAAGGATATTCTGAAAATTTATGAATTGTCTAAGGAAGAGCGTGATAAGTTTATCTGGGAGAAGTGTCCTTGTCATGAGGTTCTTCTTGATATGGTTATTAAGCATTTGCCTAACCCTAAAGAGTCGCAGGCTTATCGTATTCCTAAGATTTGGAAGGGCGATCTTGAATCTCCTTTGGGCAAGTCTTTGATTACTTGTGATCCGAATGGCAAGCTTGCTTTTTGTATTACCAGGATTTTGATTGAGCCTAAGTCTGGCAGAGAAGTTTCTGCCGGAAGATTATACAGCGGCACTATTCGTGAGGGCTTGTCTGTTTATTTGAATAATGCTAAGCAGCAGCAGAAGGTTTCTACTGTTTTTATGTATCAGGGAATCAAGCCTGAGATTATTGAGGAGGTTTCTGCCGGCAACGTTCTTGCTATTGCAGGTGTTTCTGGAAACGCGGGCGAGACTATTACGTTGGAGCCTGACCAGCCGTTTGAAGAGTTGAAGCACATTTTTGAGCCGGTTATTACCAAGGCTATCCAGCCTGAAAAGCCTCAGGACTTGTCAAAGCTTGTTGAAGTTTTGAAAAAGGTTGCTAAGGAAGATCCTAGCATCAAGATGGAGATTAATTTGGAGACTGGGGAGAATTTGATGCATGGTATGGGTGAGCTTCATCTTGAAATTGTTGAGAACAGGATTGTTACTGAGAAGGGTGTGAAGATTAAGACTTCTCCTCCTATTGTTACTTATCGTGAGACTATTGCCAAGAAGTCTCTTGAGTGCGAGGGTAAGACTCCTAACAAGCACAATAAGTTGTTCTTTATTGTTGAGCCTTTGGAGCCTCAGATTCGTGAATTGATTATTAATGGTGAGATTTCAGAGGGCAGGATTAAGAAGAAGGATTTGGTCTTGCGTGACAAACTGGTTGCTGCTGGATGGGATAACGATACTGCTTTGTCTGTCAAGAATATTTATCATGGCAATCTTTTCTTGGAGAAAACAAGAGGTATTGTCCAACTGCCTGAATGTATTGAATTGATTCTTGAAGGTTTCGAGCAGGTTATGGATGGCGGTCCTCTTGCGCGTGAGCCTTGTGTCGGTATCAAGGTTACTTTGATTGATGCAAAACTTCATGAGGATGCTATTCATCGTGGTCCTGCGCAGGTTTACCCTGCAGTCAGGGAAGGTATTAAGTTGTGCATGATGAATGCAAATCCGATAATGTTTGAGCCTATGCAGACTCATTTGATTGAGGCACCTATCGAATTTACTGGTGATATTACTAAGCTTGTTATGAACAAGCGTGGTCAGGTTTTGGAGCTTACTCAGGAGGGCACTCTTTCTTTTGTGAAAGCTAAACTGCCTGTTGCTGAGATGCTTGGCTGGAGCAGTGATTTGCGTTCCGCTACAGGTGGCCGTGGCAACTCTTCTCTTGTTGATCAGTGTTTTGAGAGGTTGCCTGCTGAATTGCAGAACAGGATTATTCAGCAGATTGTTCAGAGAAAAGGGCTTACTGCAGGCATGCTGGGAGCCTGATTTTTTTATTTTTTATTCAGAATATTTTGCAATCCAGACCGTATTTGTTTTTTTGTCAATTTTTATTTTGAAATAGTCTGGCTTCAGATATATTTTTGTTGTTTCGAATGGCATTATTCTGATGTCTGGTCCGTATTTGCTTTTTATTATGAGGGTGTAGCTCTGCCTCATTAGATGCACCTTGTCAAGTTTTATGCTGTAGCACGCTTCTGATGTCCATCTTACCGTGGTTATTCCAGGTCTTAGTGGCTCTTCGAAAAATCTGTCTTCTGACGTTATTGTTTGTCCGGGATAAATGTGGGGTGATGATATTGTTTCTCGGTAATCAGGCTGTTCTCTAATCATGGCAGGGTATGGAATTACGATTTTTGCATGTGCTATTGTTGCAAGAATTAATGTCAGTAAAATCAGCCTTTTCATGTTTGAAAAACTTCAGGGTTGTTTCTTAAAACTTTAGAGTGCCATCTTGGTGACGAATTATTTGCTTGCATATCGAAACCTTTATAAATACCTGCTTGACTTTTTTGAGTTGACCTTATAAATAATATTTCAAGAGGAGGGGTATACATATGGCAAAAGGAAAACCGCACATGAATATCGTATTCGTCGGTCACGTTGACCACGGAAAATCTACTACAGTTGGTAGAATGTTATTTGACGCTGGCACTATCGATGAGCAGACTATGCGTAAGCTTAAGGAAAAAGCTGAAGAGCTCGGAAAGGGCGGTTTTGAGTTTGCTTTCGTTATGGACAACTTGAAGGAAGAAAGAGAGCGTGGTGTCACGATTGATTTGTCTCACAAGAAGTTCCAGACTTCTAAGTTTGACTTCACTATTATTGACGCGCCTGGTCACAGGGACTTTATCAAGAACATGATTACTGGCGCTTCGCAGGCTGATGCTGCAGTGCTTGTTGTTGGTTCTGAAGGTGTTCAGGCTCAGACGAAAGAGCACGCTTTCTTGTGTAAGACGCTTGGTGTTCAGCAGATTATTGTTGCTTGTAACAAGCAGGACTTGAACAAGTATGATCAGTCAAAGTTTGAAGCTACTAAGAAGGCAGCTCAGGACTTGTTGAAATCTGTTGGTTATAAGGTTGATGAAGTTCAAGTTATTCCTATAGCTTCTTACCCTGGCGAGAACGTTGTTAAGCAATTAGGTAATATGCCTTGGTACAAGGGTCCTACTTTGCTGGCAGCTCTGGACATGTTGAAAGAGCCTGTTAAACCAACCAACTTGGCATTAAGACTTCCTATCCAGGATGTTTACAACATTACTGGTATCGGAGTTGTTCCTGTTGGTAAGGTTGAGACTGGTGTTATGAAGGTTGGTCAGAAGGTCATCATAATGCCTGGAAGAACTGGTACTGGTATTACTGGTGAGGTTAAGACTATTGAGATGCACCACGAGCAGATGCAAGAAGCAGAGCCTGGTGATAACGTTGGTTTCAACATTAGGGGTGTTGATAAGAAAGATATTGCAAGAGGAGACGTTATTGGTCCTGTTGACAGCCCTCCTACTGTTGCTGTTGAATTTACTGCTAACGTGATTATCTTGAACCATCCGACTGTTGTGACTGTTGGTTACACTCCTGTGTTCCACATTCACACTGCGCAGGTTGCTTGCCAGATTACCGAGATTGTTAAGAAGATTAACCCGGCGACTGGTGAAGTGCTTGCAGAGCACCCTGATTTTGTCAAGAACGGAGATGCAGCTGTGTTGAAGATTAAGCCTATACAGCCTCTGGTTATTGAGAAAGTCAAGGAATTCCCGCCTTTGGGCAGGTTTGCAGTGCGTGATTCAGGTAACACTGTTGCTGCAGGTATGTGTATTGACTTGGTGAAGAAATAAATTTTTTTATTTCATTTTACTATGCAAAAAGCAAGAATTAAACTGGCGAGCATTGACATTGACAAGTTGAATCAGACTTGTGCTTTTATTAAAGATATCGCCGATAAGACAGGGGTTGACATTAGAGGTCCTATTCCCCTGCCTACCAAGCGTTTGAAGTTGACGACAAGGCGTTCTCCTTGCGGGCAGGGTACGATGACGTTTGAGCGTTATGAGATGCGTATTCATAAGCGTTTGATTGATTTGGGTCTTGATGAGCGCGCTTTGAGGCTTGTTATGCGCGTTCCTATTCCTGAAGGTTTGAACATCGAAATTGAAATGATCGACGTGTAAGTTCTGATTTGATTAACATTCTAGACTTGAGTTGAACGACATCGTGAGCTGAGAGAAGAGTATTAAACATGCGAACAACGTGAGCATTTATTTAATTGCTTCTCGAAGCGATACGAGGAGTTCCTTTGATCAAACTTTCTTAAAGTTTGATTGAAATGATTGACGTTTAAGAATTGCTGTTTAACTTCTTTCTTTCCAGGAAACTTCTGTTATGCCCATGATGTGCATTGCTTTTGAGAGTATTTCGTAAATTTTCAGATATGGTTTGTTTGTATTCACTAGGAACTTTATTTTTCTGTCATTTATCTGAATTCCATTTAGCTTTCTGAAAGCATTCACATCTTTTTTTATGACTGCATCGTGTTCTTTGTCTTTAAATTTTTTGAATTCTATTTCAAATGACTTATAGTTTAGCTTTGGGCTTTTTAGAGAAACAAAATCTTTGTTTTTTTCCGCGTTTTCAACTGCGGTTTTCATTTTCTCTGCTAATTTTTTTCTTATTTCTTCAGGTGGGAATATTTGTTTTCCATTCTTTGTTATCACAGTTGCAATCTCAGGATAGAAGTTTTTCACGTCATCAATTGCCGCTTTCGTTCCTGAAATAAAGATTGTTGGAAGGTTCATGTCTTTCAGGAAGTGTATGTAGGTTACTGATTCTCCTCTGTTTTTTTCATTCAGGATTATTTTTTTGATTGTGAATGTGAACGCGTGTCCTAATCCTGTTTTGATGTTTTTTTTGTATTCTTCTTCGGTCAGAGGTGGTTCTCCGTCATTTGAGCTGAAAATTCCATGCATTGCTACGAGTGCTGCATAGTCTGCTTTTTTTGAGTATTGTTTTACTGTTGTTGCTGATTCTGTTTTCAAAATAATTTTTAGTCCTGCTGGCACAGTTATATCATCTAAAGTTATGTTTTCTCCTCCAGAGTGTCCATCAAGCAGGTAAACGGTTTTTATGCCTGCATTTTTTGCCCCTTTTAACACGGCGCTTAAGTCTTTTCCCAGTTCTTTTCTGAGTTTTGCTGTTGGCTTGTCAGAATTATAGTCATCTGAGACATCTTTCCAGCAGGTGATTCCTGTTGCGCCTTCAGCATCAAAAATTATGAGAAGGGTTTTTTTCATTTGATTCTTTCTTGTTATTCTGTATTTAAAACTAACGATAAGCACAATTATTTTTAATGTGGATGCAGGAATGTTATTGCGTATATTATTGCCATTCCGAGAATAAAGCATAATAATTGCATCAGTGCTTTTTTGAAGTTTGTTTCTTTATGTAATTCTGGTATCAGGTCTGCGCTTGCGATGTAGATGAACCCTCCTGCTGCGAATGGGACTAAGAACTCGGTTAAATGTTCTATTCTTGCGCTGAAGGCGTATACTGCGAGCGCCCCGAATATCGCAGATACTGCGCATAAGAAGTTGAAGAATAATGCTTTTCCTCGTTTGAATCCTCCGTAAATTAGTATTCCGAAGTCTCCGAGTTCTTGTGGTATCTCGTGCAATATTACTGCCAGTGTTGTGGTAAGTCCGAGTGTTGTGCTGGTAAGATATGCTGCTGCTATTATCATTCCGTCAACAAAGTTGTGCACGCCGTCTCCTACTAGGTTCAGGTATGCGAATGATTTTACTCGTGGATGTTTGTGATGGTGGTGGTGTCCATAGTGGCAATGATACCAGAACATGAATGTTTCTATGATGTAGAACGTCACTACTCCTATTAATGCGTAAATTAGCACTACCCCGCCGCTGTGTTCTAACGCTTCAGGCAACAAATCAAGGAATGCTGCGCCCAATAGTGCTCCTGCTGCAAAGCTTACAAGCCAGAAAAGTATTTTTTCAAGCAATTTTTGTTTTAGGAAGAGTGTTAAAACGCCTACGAAAGCTACAAGGCTGACTATGATGACTGATATGAGTATATATGCTAAAATCATTGATGTTATGTAGAACCCCAATATTTATAAATTTATTGATAATCATTATCATTAATGGGAAGAAAAAGCAGGAATACGCGCCAGAAAGAGATTATTAGCGAGGAGATTTTGGCAGAAAAAGATTTTTTTTCAGCTGAAGAACTGCACCAGCGTGCCCAGGGCAAGGATAAGCAGATTGGGATAGCTACAGTTTATCGTTATCTGCGAATTGCTAAAGAAACCGGCAGCATTTACGCTTATGAGTGCGAGGGAAGGAATGTATACTCTACGGCAAAAAAGGATCATTGTCATTTTGTGTGCAAAAAGTGCGGGAAGACAGTGCATTTTAATGTGAGTTCGATTGATTTTCTTAAGAAAAAAATGGATGGTGAAGTTACCCAGTTTCAAATACTTGTTGAAGGTTATTGCAGAAGCTGTTTGTGACTCAAAAAGATTATATACTCCCTTTTCTCTTTTTCAGTTATGGAAGAGGTTGATATTGTTGATGCTCACGATAATGTTGTGGGCAGGGAAAAAAGAGAGGAAGCTCATAAGAAGGGCTTGTTGCACCGTGTTGTGCACGTAATGGTTTTTGATCCTGATGGAAAGTTGTTTGTCCAGCAGCGTTCTTTGTCAAAAGATGTTTATCCTGGTTTTTGGGAGGGCTCTTTGTCAGGTCACGTTATGCGCGGGGAATCTTATATCGATGCTGCTGAGAGGGAATTGCATGAAGAGCTTGGTGTTTGCATTTCCAGAAAGAGCTTGAAAGAGGTTTTGTTGTTTGGTTTGCATGATGAAAAAGAGCGCGTGTTTGCCAAATTGTTTGTTGTAAAGGATTTTAAGAGTGATGTCAAGCTTGATTCCGACGAGGTTAAGTCCGGCGGTTTTTGGAAGATGCAGAAGGTCGAGACAGAATTGCAGAAGGGTAAATTATTTTTCCATCCTTTGTTCAAAAAGGTTCTTGAAGAGTTTAAGGCTATGAAGGAAAAGCCTGTGGAGTTCATAAAATTGTGAGAGCGGTTGTTATTGGAGGGGGAACTGGTAGTTTTACTGTTCTGCGTGGTTTGAAGAGCAGAGTGGATGAGTTGAGCGCTGTTGTTTCAATGTTTGACTCTGGCGGGAGTACTGGTTTGCTTCGTGATGAGTTTGGTATTCTTCCTCCTGGCGATGTCAGGAGGTGTCTTGTTGCTTTGGCTGATGAGAATGATGTTTTGCGTAAGTTGTTCATGTTTCGTTTTGACGAGAATTCGAGTTTGAAGGGTCATTCTTTTGGTAATTTGTTTTTGGCTGCTTTGGCAGAGGTTGCTGGCAGCGAGATTGAAGCTATTAAGCAGGCTTCCAGGATTTTGCACATTAAGGGCAGGGTTTTGCCTGTGTCTTTTGATAATGCTAATGTTTGTGCTGAGTTGGAGAATGGTTTGTTGATTAGGGGTGAGAGTAATATTGATATTCCGCATCATGATCCTCGTTTGCGCATTATTAAGGAATGGCTTGAGCCTGAGGCAAAAGCCAGTCCTGAGGCTGTTGATGCTATTTTGAAGGCTGATTTGGTCGTTATTGGTCCTGGTGATTTGTTTTCCAGCATTATTCCTAATCTTTTAGTTAAAGGAATTCCTGAAGCTTTGAAGAAGTCAAAAGCAAAAATAGTGTATGTGTGCAATTTGATGACCAAGCATGGTGAAACTACTAGTTTTAAGGCTTCTGACCATTTGAAGGAGATTATCAGGTATGGTGGTTGTCCTGAAGTTATAGTCTGCAATTCTGCTAAAGGCAGTTCTTCTTTGCTTCACAAGTATGCTTCTCAGAACCAGTTTCCTGTGATTGTTGATGCTGAGGTTATTAAGAAATTGGATGTGAAACTTGTTTCTGCAGATGTTATGTCTGCGCCTGAGCTTATCCGTCACGATAGTGAGAAATTGGCCAAACTGTTGTTAGAGATTTAAACGCAGCCGCCCGGATTCCTCCGCAGAGCTTTGCTCAAGGAGGTGGCGAGAAAACCGCAGGTTTTCGATGCCATGTTCAAATCCGGTTTAAACCGAACTTTGCTAGAGCAGAGCTCTGTACTGTAAACGCAGCCGCCCGGATTTGAACCGGGATATCCTTGCGGAAACGGGTTCGCTTGAAGTTTTGTTCAAGACCCGCGCAGTACCAGGTTGTGCCACGGCTGCAAAGTGTGGCTGTCGTGGCAAGACCCGCGCAGTGTCGAACAGCGTCAGCTGTTTGACAGCTGGGAAACGCTAGTTTCCCAGATACCCGGTTGTGCCACGGCTGCAATTTGCGTGCATCACATCTGCACTGCAATTGGAAAATTGCAGAGGCAGGCTCATATAGATAGATTTGAGAGATGTTTTTAAAAAGTTATTGTATCTTTTGTAAAAGTATTCTTAAAATGAATGGGGAGATTAGGGTTGATATTACTGCCATGAATATGAGTGAGGAGAATATTGGTATTGTTATTACTCCTGCGGTTAATGCTAGTTCTGCTATTACTATTTCTGTGTCTCCTTTTGCGTTCATTGCCCAGCCGACTGTGAAAGCCTCTCGTAGATTGTGGAAGCTTATGTAATATCCTATTGCGCTTCCTATGACTGTTCCGAATATGGCTATTGCTGTTATTACTAGTCCGAAATCGATGTTTGTCCATATTGCCGCTAATTCGGTTTGGTATCCTACGTTGAAGAAAAAGAAGGGGACGAAAAATCCGAATGCAAGTGTGTGTATGGAATGGGTTAATTCTGCTCTTTCCCAGGGTTTGTGGCCTGGTTCTTTGAGTAGTACCTGTCTTATTATTAGTCCGCTGAATAATGCTCCTATGTACGCTCCTATTCCTAAGTACTCGGCGAGTGTTGCCATCAACAGTGCTATTATTATTGCTGCAGTGAAGAATTCTGATCTTCCTCCTTTATTTGGGATTATTCGTAGAAGGAAGGGAATTATGAGGAATCTGAAGAAGAGTATTACTGCGGAAAATATTATTATTCCTATTATGAGTTGAGAAATTGTTGTGTGCGTTGCTGTTTCTATGAATGTGAGAAGTATTGTTATTAGGAATAGTTCTACGAGGTCGTCGAATGTTCCTGCACTGACTATTAGCGCTCCTAGTCTTGTTTTTAGCTTGCCTAGTTCTTCCATTAAATCAAGGGCTATTGCGGTTGCGCTGACTGATAAGCAGACTCCTATTATGATGCTTGTTCCGCTTTCAAGGTTAAAGTAATATCTGCTGGCAAGGTAGCCTAGCATTAGGGGTATTGCCGTGTTGAATAGGGATATCCATGCTGAGGGTGCTATGCTTTTTTCGAATTGTTTGAAGTTTATTTGTAGTCCGACAAAGAATAATAGCAGGATTACTCCTATTTGTGACATGAATTTTATGAGCCACATGCTTTCAGTGTCAAAAAGAAGGAGGCTTATTTGTGGAAGGCTTAATATCATTCCTGATAGTATGTATGATACTACTCGTGGTATTGATAGTGCACGTAATATTTGTGATGTGATATACATCACTATTAGACAAGCAAGTATTGTTATTAGCGGGTTCAAATCAGCTTCCTCTTTTTTTATCAGAGTATATCTCGTTCTTTTTAAACTCTGCTGTTGGTTTTTTTGATTTGAAATTCACAAAGTTTATATACTAGTTATGAATATATATTCATTATCGACTCTTAGTCGGTGGAGGAAAATAAAATGTCAGGATTTGATGGAACCGGACCAAGAGGCACAGGTCCTATGACCGGTAGAGGAATGGGTCCTTGTGGAAGAGGTATGAGCTTCGGAAGAGGCGCAGGAATGGGCTTCGGTAGAGGCATGGGATTTGGCAGAGGCGCAGGAATGGGCTTCGGTAGAGGAGCATGCGGTTTTGCCGAGCCTGTTGTTTTGACTAAGGACGAGGAGAAGAAAATCCTTGAGGCTCAGTTGAAGGAGATTGATGCTGAGAAAGCAAATATTCAGAAAAGGCTTTCAGAGTTGAAATAAATGCGTCCAAGGCTTTGTCGCAGGGTGATGTTTGAACCAGGTGTTACTTTTTTCAAGCCTGCCGGCGTTCCCATGTCTGAGCTCGAGGAGTCTGTGTTGACTGTTGATGAGTTTGAGGCTGTGAGATTGAAAGACCTTTTGGGCTTGGAGCAGGAAGCTGCTGCTCAGAAGATGAACATTTCCCAGCCGACTTTTCATCGTCTGGTGGTCTCAGCAAGGAAAAAGATTGCAGACGCTATTGTTAATGGTAAAGCTATTAAAATTTTTGGAGGTAATGTGAAAATGGTAGGTAGAGGAAGAATGGGTGGAAGTGCTTTGGGTCCTGGTGGCAATTGTGTTTGTCCGGATTGCGGTTATAGTGTTCCTCACGAAAGAGGGATGCCCTGCACTGAGATGAAATGTCCGAAGTGCAAGTCTATGTTAATAAGAGGCTAAGAAAATGAAGATTGCAATAAGTTCAAGCGGAGAGAATCTTGAAAGCGCGATGGACATTAAATTTGGAAGGTGCCCTTTTTTCATCATTGTAGATATCAAAGACAAAAAAATTGAAAGCAGTAAAGCCATAAAAAACAGCGCAATGATGCAGGGTGGAGGGGCTGGAATTGCTGCAGCCCAGCTTGTTGGTAATGAAGGTGCAAATGCAGTTATTGCCGCCAATGTGGGTCCAAGAGCTTTTGGAATTCTTCATCAACTGGGCATAGCGATTTATCAGGGATTTCAGGGCACTGTAAGAGATAATGTTCAGCAGTTTATCGAGGGAAAACTGAAAAAGTTGGATACAGATACTGGTCCGACAGCAATGGATCCTCAGCAAGGAAGATTTGGCGAAGGTCAAAATTCTGTTAAGGAGTAGGAGGATGTTATAATGAAAGACAGAATGGCATTGCAAGAGGGGCAAAATGCAGCGCTTTTGTCTATGCTCATATCTTTTATTCTGGCCGTGCTTAAAGCAACAGTTGGATTTTATTCAGGTGCTGTTGTTCTCGTCACTGATGCCCTTGATTCTGTTTCTGATATCATCACGAGCTTTGCTGCTTATTTTGGTTTGAAGCTTTGCGCTAAAAAGCCAACTGAAAAATTTCCTTATGGTTTTTTCAAGGCAGAGAACCTGGCTTCATTAATCATTTCCGGTTTTTTAATTTATGCTGCCATTAGGTTATCGATTGTAGGTTATCATCGGTTATTTGTACTGCCATCTTTGTCATATCCGGTAATAACTCTTGCAACGGCATTGTTTTCAGGCTTTGTTGCATTAATAACAGCTATTTACCTCAATAAAAAAGGCAAAAATATACACTCAGAAAGCTTGATAGCGAATAGTAAAGACAGGTTGAAGGACGTTTTTGTTGCAGGTGTAATTTTTGCAACATTGCTGTGCACTTACTATGGAGTGCCTTATGTTGAAGGAATAATAACAATACTGATTTCACTGCTAATACTAAAAATGGGTCTTGGAATAGTGAAAGATGCCGTATTTGCTTTGATGGATGTTAGCCCAAGTAAGGAGATAGAAAAAAAAATAGGCAAACTGCTTGATTCTATGCCTGGAGTGGAGAGTTTTTCTGATCTAAAGCTAAGGAAGGCAGGTCCCTACATTTTTGGGGAGGCTAAAATCAAGATAAGAAAGTTTGTAAAAATTGATAGAGCGCATGAGATAGCTGAAAAAATTGAGCAAAAGATAAAGAAAAAAATTGAGCAGGTTGAATCCTTGATGATACACCTTGAGCCTTTCAAGGCTGAACAGCAGAAAATAGCGATTCCTCTGAATGACGAAAAGGGGCTTGGCTCAAAAGTCATGTCAAAACTTGCAAGGGCGGATTATTTTATGTTTGCAACAGTGAAAAAAAATACAGTATTAAAGTATGATATCAAGAAAAATCCTTGCAAAGGGAAAAAAGTGAGGGCTGGACTGGCAATAGTTGATTTTCTTCTCAAAGAAAAAATAGATGTGCTTGTTACGAAAGAGATTGGAAAAATTGCTTTTCATATTTTAAGGGATAATTTGATTGATGTGTTTAAGACCGAGGGAAATACTGCACGGCAGGTATGTAATCTTTTTATGAGTGGTAAGCTTTTAAGGCTTTTAAAGCCGACAAAGGTGAAAGAATGAGAATTGCAATTTCGCTTATGGAAGATGAAGGAAAAGATTCAAAAGTGGCAGAGCATCCTGGAAATGCAAAATTTATCGCAGTATATGATTCTAATAGCAAAAGCTTGGAAGTAAAGCCTATAAAGCAGATAGAAGGCTGTGCGCCGATATTGACTCTTATGGAATCAAAAGCAGATGCGTTTTATTGTTTTGAGCTCGGGATGAGAGCAGAAAAAATATGCAGGGAAAAAGGCATACGGATTCTAACAGGAAAGTTCAAGTTTGTGAAAGAAGTTATGGAAAATCTGGGCGAGCTTGAAGAATTGGAGAAGGGATGCGGACATTGAAAATGAGAGTTGCAATCACTGGAGGAAAAGGCGGCACGGGTAAAAGCATGGTAGCTACCGCGATTGCTGATTACTTGGCAAAGGACAAAAAGGTTTTGTTGCTGGACCTCGATGCAGATTGCCCTAATGACCACTTAATTCTATCTGTTGAGCTCAAAAAGGAAAAAGATGCTGTTAACATGCTTGCTGACATTGATTATAGCAAGTGCGTGAAGTGTGGAAAATGTAGTGAAGTGTGTAAGTACAATGCAATAGTTCATGTGAAAGGCAAAAGTCCTGTTCTCATTCCAGAGCAGTGCAGCGGTTGCGGTGCCTGCATTATTTCCTGCCCTGTAAATTGCATTCGTGAAGGTAAAAAAATTATTGGAACAATTTATTCCGGACAAAAAGGCAATATCGGGCTGATTTCCAGCGACCTGAAACCAGGAGAGCCTTTGTCAGAGTTTGTTGTTAAAGAAGCTAAAGAATTTGCCAGGTTAAAAGAGAAGGATTATGATGTTGTTCTGGTTGACACTGCTGCAGGCACGCATTGTCACGTCATTTCTGCCTTAACTGGCTGTGATCTTGCATTTGCAGTCACAGAACCAACTCCGTTAGGAGCGCACGATTTAAGGCTCATACTTGACCTTCTGAAGATTCTCAAAGTGCCTGCAAAAATCGTTCTTAATAAATCAACTGTTGGTGATAAGAAGCTGATTAAGAAAATAGCGGAAGAGTATGGAATTGAAATATTTTCTGAAATTCCTTATGATAAGGCAATCATTGAGGCTTATTCCAGGGGAGAGCCTGTTAAAAATGAATGTATTGAAAAAATTGCAGGGTTTTTGGAAAAATGAAGCGGATAACAATTCTTTCAGGGAAAGGCGGGACAGGAAAAAGTACGGTAACCGCTTCTTTGGCAGTTATGCTGTCCAGGAATAAGAAAGTTGTGGCTGTTGATTGTGATGTTGATGCTCCGGACCTTGGCTTGTGCTTGGGCGTGCAGGATAAGGATTATGAATGGACTCCGATTGAGACTGGTCAGAAAGCAGAGCTTGATGAAAGTAAATGTGTGCACTGCCAGGCGTGCAAGGATATTTGCAGGTTTGGCGCTATTGGCTGGGATAAAGTTAAGAATCAGCCAGTTTTTAACAGGCTGCTTTGTGAAGGTTGTGGTTCCTGCAAACTTGTCTGCCCGATGCAAGCAATAAATCTTGTGGACGTGGAAAATGGAAGGATAGGCCATGCAAAAACAAAGTATGGTTTTCCTATTGTTACAGGACAGCTAAAAATTGGGGAGACTGGCTCAGGTAAGATTGTGCTTTTTATTAAGACAAAGGCAGAAAAACTCGTTGATAAGGAAAGTATGGATGTATTGCTTGCTGATTCTGCCGCAGGTATAGGCTGCCCTGTCATCGCGTCTATTAATGGTTCTGATTTCGTGATTGCTGTTACAGAGCCGACACCTAGTGCGTTGAGCGACCTTAAAAAGGGGTTGAAGGTTGTTGAGCATTTCAAAATACCTTATGGCATCATAATAAACAAATGGGACATTAACGAGAAATTCAGCAAAAAGATAGAAGATTTTGCTAAAGAAAGTAATATTTCTTTGCTTGGCAGAATTCCTTATGATGAAGATTTTGTAAATGCGTTGGTGAATTTGACTCCTGCGGTTGTTTGGAATAAGAAGTTCGAGCCGGTGTTCTCGGAAATTTTGGAAAAACTTGATTTAAGATAACATAAGCACTGAGAGAAATATTTATATACGTAAACCAGGTATTTAAGTAATTAAAAAAAGGCATGATATGAGCAGTGTTTTTTGGATTGTAATGTTAGTGAGTTTTGCAGCTTGTTTTGTTACAACTATTGGGATTCTCGTAATCAATAGATTTGCACGTTGGGGAACTAAATATGTTGCTTATTTTATGGCATTCGCAGCAGGAGTGCTTATTACTGTGTCTTTTACGCATATTGTTCCTGAGTCTTTTAAAATGAATGAACATGCACCCTTGTATTTACTGGCAGGTTTTTTACTTCTTCACATATTCGGTTTAATTATCGGGTATAAGCATGCAGGAAATAAATATCTCGAAGGGCATGATTTTGGAATTATACCGATGCTGGGAATAGGTTTTCATTCGTTCATTGATGGCATCATTTATTCAGTTACTTTTAGTGTGAGTTTTTTTACCGGAATGCTGGCGGCGATAGGAATGGTTTTGCATGAATTTCCTGAAGGGATAGTGACCTTTCTTTTCTTGCTAAAAGGAGGTTTGAAAAAAAATAAATCAACGTGGTATGCTTTTTTGGCAGCTGCAGTATCAACGCCTTTGGGAGCCTTGGTTTCTTATCCTTTTATTTATAAATTAAAAGGCGCGCCGTTGGGAATGTTGCTGGCAGTTTCAGCAGGCGCACTGATTTACGTTGGAGCCACACACCTGCTGCCAGCAGTTAAGAAGGAAAAGAAAAGGTATACTTTGCTGGCTTGTGCTGCAGGCATATTAGTGGCTCTTGGGATAGTTTTTGCGCATAGCTAAATGTTCACACATTTCCATCTAGCAAGGTTGAAAAGAAAGTGCGGTCGTACTTTTACAAAAGAGCCGATAGAAAACCAGCAACGTCCATGTTACCTATTAAAAACATAAAATTTAAATATAAATAATTATAGAAAAATAAAGGTTGAAAAATGAGAAAAGTGACCTTACTTGCAGTATTTGTTTTTCTGGCTTTGGTAGGCGCTATTTTTCTTTTGTCAGATAAAGCGAATCCTGTCGGCTCTGTTGTTTCAGACTCAGAAAATGAGGTTGTGATTTATGAGTTTTATGGAAGGGGCTGTCCTCATTGCTCTTCTTTGAATGCTTTTTTGAATGAAATTAAGCCGAAATATCCTTCTTTAAGGGTTATTGAGCACGAGGTTTATTTTAACAAGAGTAATATTGAGTTGTTTGAGAAGATGTCTTCTGCTTTTGGCCAAAAAGTTGGCGGAGTTCCGACTATTTTTATTGATGATACTGTTATTGCTGGTTTTAGTCCTGCGATTGGAAAACAGATTGAATCAGAGATTGAGAAGTGCTTGTTAGAGGGTTGTGCTTCTCCTCTGGATCGTGTTCCTGAAGAAGCGTTGAGTATTGTTGGTGAGAGTTCTCCTTTGGAGGAGCCTGGTAAGACTAAATTAAAAGGTCAGTTGACTCTTGGTGCTGTTATTTCTGCTGCTGCTGTTGATGCGATTAATCCGTGTGCTTTTGCTGTTTTAATCATTTTGCTTACCACCATTTTGGTGGCTGAGAATAAGAGAAGGGCTTTGCTTGCTGGTCTTGTATTTACATTGTCCATTTATTTGTCTTATTTTCTGATGGGTCTCGGTTTATACTCGGCAATTAATGCAGCTGGGCTTAGTCACGTGTTTTATGCTGTTGTTGCTGTTCTTGCTATTTTAGTGGGATTGTTTAATTTAAAGGACTATTTTGCTTATGGCAAGTGGTTCATTATGGAGGTTCCTTTGTCCTGGAGGCCTAAGCTCAAATCAGTTATTAAAGGAGTTACCAGTGTTCCTGGGGCTTTTTTGGTTGGTTTTGTTGTTAGCTTGTTTTTGCTTCCCTGCACTTCAGGTCCATATATTGTTATTTTGGGCTTGCTGGCTAAAACTACTACTAAGAATTATGCTCTCGTCTTGTTGTTGCTTTACAACTTTATTTTCGTTCTGCCTATGCTTTTGATTACCGGCGCAGTTTGTTATGGTTATACTACTACTGAAAAGGCAGAGGAATGGCGCCAGGGTAAGTTAAAGATACTGCACTTGATTGCTGGAGTCATAATCCTGCTTTTAGGTATTGGTATGCTGATTTCTCTCTATTTGGGCTGGATTTGACCAAAATGCCTCTTTATAAAGGCAAAAAGCATACATTTATATACTCCAGAATGTACCTATACCATAGTATATCGAGACTCTTTCTCGCATATAACTAAAACAACACGGGTGAATAACAAATGGGATTCGGAAACGATTTCGGCGCTCCACGTGAGATGCATGATGCAACATGCTCTGACTGTGGTGCTCAGACTAAAGTTCCCTTCAAACCAACTGAAGGAAAGCCAGTCTACTGCCGAGAGTGCTACGCAAAGCGCAAGCCTCGACGCTTCTAGTTAATTGAATATTAACTGGTACTAAGACTTTTTTACTTTTTCTTGAAATTTTCTATTATGTGATGACCTGCTTCTTTCAAATTTAAGAACTTGAAGCCTATTTGAGAGACCTCTCTTTTCAACTGTTCTCTTGTAAAGTAATAATGCACAAGCCCTTTTTCTTCGCCTTGCATTGGCACGTAAGTGTTTTCTTCTAAGAATTTGTAGGTTTTTTCACGTGATTTTTCGTAGTAAATGTCTTTTTGCAGTTTTTTGGGTTTGAATGATTTTCTTTGCACCACTTTTATCGAGAATATTCCTCCTGGCTTGAGTATTCTGTGTATTTCCTTAAGCAACTTTAATATCTGGCCGTGCCTGCCGTGGTTCATCGTCTGGTAGCTGTATACTGCATCAAAGAATTCAGTTTTATAGTGCAGCGGATGGAACATGTCTGCCTCTAGTACTTGGACGATGCAATTTTCTTGTTTGGCTTTTTTTCTTGCTTTTTTGATTCCTTCTTTAGAAATCTCGAGTCCGTATGATTGAAATCCTTTTTTTGCGAGATATATTAGGTTTGTTCCGTCTCCTGCGCCTATGTCCAGCACTCGTTCTGCTTTTATTTGCCTGAAGAGTTTCATCACCTGTCCAGATATGCTTGTTTTGTAGTACCCTTTTGGCTTTTTCTGTTTCCATATTTTGTCATATACACTCATTTTTTTTCATTAATGCATCAGTATTTTTATTGATTAGGGTTTATTGTCGTGAATTTTCCAGCTTTATTAATTATTAAATTTAAAAATATAGTTTATATAAATTCTTATGACAACATATAAATCGTTGTTTGACTATATAATTCATGAAATGAGTATGGTTGCCGGATTTTGGGATTGTGAATTGAACAGGATTGTGCAAAAGATTCAGAGCGGGGGAGCTGTTCGCGTGACCAATGATGACGGCAGTGAAACAATAGTGCGGGTTGAAAGGCTTGACCCGGCGCGATTTGGCTCAGACACTTACTGCTATTGATGACTTCTGGTGGACAACGTGCAACTTAGTTTGACCGCTAAAGAATCTTATAGCGCAACGCCTAATGCAGAACCTATTCCTCTTATTACTCGGAGTAATCCGCTTGAGCCTGCGTATTGGGATGGGCTGAACACTCTGGCAACATAATTGCTGTTCGTGTTTTTTGGAAATTTGCCTTGTTTTATTCTTTCTAGGTCTTCAAGTATTTCATCGTGGTCTTGATATCGTCTTTCTTGTTCTGGTTGCATCATTCTGGCTATTACCATTTCTACGCATTCTTTTCTAATGTCTTTTGAGTCTAATATTGAATCGATTTTTGGCCTATCTAGTGTTGCAGTGAGTATTGATTGTATGTCGTGTCTTTGGTCTTCAGGCAGCCCCAATAAATCTTTTTTTGTTATTATTTCGTACATTGTTGCTCCTGCTGAGAACTGGTCGCTTCTCCAGTCGCAGCTTTCGAGTTCTCTAACCTGTTCAGGGCTCATAAAGCCTGCAGTTCCTAGTAATTTCCCTTCTTCTGTTTGGAATGTGCTTCTGCCGTAGGATTGTTTCATAAGTCCATAGTCTGCTATTTTTACCTGGTTTTTCTTCTGTTTATAGAGGAGGTTGTCTGGTTTTAGGTCTCTGTGCAGTATTCCGTATTCTTTGAGTTTTTTAAGTCCATTTACCAGTTGAGTGAAAAGGTTTAGTTGTTTGTCAAGGGACCATTTGCTGGTTTGTTCTGGGCTTATTGCGCCATCAAGTCTTTCTAAAACAGTGTAAGATCTTCCATCCTGAAGCTCTCCAATTGTAAAATGATAAGGTATGTTTGGGTGTACTAGTCCTGTGAGTTTTCTTTGTCTTAATTCTCTGTCTAGTATATCTTTGTCAGTTTCCATGTGTCTTGATACTCTTACTACTACTCTCCTGTTTGGCTCTATTACCTTGGATTTTTTGAAGTAATCTTTGACGAATTGGGGCATGGTTGTTGAGTTGTATTCGAGTGCGTCTCTGCAGGCTTCTTGATTATGGGTATGCCAGTGAGATATGTTTCCCGAGTTTCCAAGTAATCGTATGTTTGTTAGTATTGGTATGAGTAGTCCTCGCCAGGCGTCTACGTTCATTTTGCCGTAAATTAATCTGGCATCATAGACTAATGCCTGACCTCCTGAACCTAATGGTCGGTCTATTTTGATTGACTGTCCTGTTGGGTCTTTTGCCAGGAGATAGGAGTTTTCATCAACTAATTCTTTAAGATTTTGCCGTTCTATTCTCTTATCATATTTAGTCTCTGTATACGTCGTGTCCATGGCAGTTTTTACTGCTTTCGGACTATTTAAACCTTTCGCTTTTTTACCACCTCCTAGTAACAACATATACCGTTTATTTTGGCTTTAGGGCTGTTTTTTTGTAGCAATATCGAAAACCTGAAAAAAAGGCTCATTTAGGCAGTATATAGCTGTCAGAAGTGCTGTTAAGAAAACTATGCCGGGAACGGGATTGCCCGCAGAGCGAAGCTCGAGGGCTGCCGACAAAACCGAAGGTTTTGGCAAGCATTTCAAATCCCGTTCCAAACAGTTGAAGTAAAAGCACGAAGTGCTGTTAAGAAAACTATGCCGGGAACGGGATTTGAACCCGTGTCTCAGCCGCGAGAGGGCCGAATACTTGACCGGACTATACTATCCCGGCGTCAGTATTCGAGAAAAAGAGTCTTTTAAAAAGCTTTGTGTTAAAATAAGAAAAAAAATAAGGCAATTACTTGCCTTTTTGTATTACATACACTTCTTTCAAAGCTATTACAACAGCTGCTGCTGCGGTGAATGCTACGAATGAGTGTATTATGCTTTTTATTGGGTCGCCGAATGCTGTCGATAGAGACAATCCAGCTGTCACCAAAACTAATGTTGCAAGCAGGAAGTTGTGTGATTCCTTTTGCGACACGTTTAGCAGTCCGATAATGATACCGAGACCGACCAGAATGAATGTTGCGTATGGAATGTCTTTCCATCCTAGTATTAAAGATATTACTATTCCTGCATAGAATGCTATTCTACCGAGTTTGTCATATTCCATTAATATCACCTCTTTGCTCTTGGAATCATGTTTTTGTTTAAAAAGTTTACGCTGTTCAAATCCGGCTAAAAAGAATATATACGCCGTGGCCCGGATTACTCGCTGAAGTCGGGCTTCTGCGAGTTCCCGCGGAACTTCGTTCCGCGCGATGAACCGGGATTTCCGGTTCAAATCCTTTACAAAGCACAACAAGGACTTCGTCTGTAATTACGCCGTGGCCCGGATTTGAACCGGGATATCCTTGCGGAAACAGGATCGTTGGAATCCGAGATTCTAATATTCCGAAAATCTCGGACTTTCGATATTCCAATCCTGCGCAGTACCAGGTTGTGCCACCACGGCAAGTGGCGGTGAGGGGATTTGAACACCCGACCCCCGGCTTATGAAACCGGTGCTCTAACCAGGCTGAGCTACACCGCCGTTATAGAAATGCGTCAATCTGATGTTTAAAAAAGTATCGTCTATTTTAATTCAGCTCTTATCTCTTCTTTTATCTTTTCCATTTCTTCTTTAGAAAGTTCTTTTTCAGGCCAGTGTTTTAAGCCGTCGTTTTTGAATCTTGGTATTATGTGCATGTGTGTGTGGAAGATTACTTGTCCTGCTGCTGGTTTTGTGTTGAATATTGAATTGAATCCATCTGCGTTTACTGCTTTCACTATTGCTGGTGCGATTTTTTTCGTTCTTGAAATTATGTCAGCTAATACATCATCTGGTGTTTCCAGTAGGTCTGTAAAATGTGCTTTTGGCACCACAAGAGCGTGTCCTTTGTTGCAAGGGTGTATGTCTAAAAACGCAACTATTTTGTCGTTTTCATAGATGAAGTCTGCTGGTATCTCTTTTTTGATTATTTTGCAGAATATGCAATTATCATCTTTTTTCATTATATTCACCCCAAGAAGAGTATTTTTTTGAGATTTTTAAATTTTCCTGGCATATTTTCCATAAGAACTACATAAGAAACAAAGAGTCTCATTTTTGCTTCATTTTTGGTATCATGATATCTTCTTATCGTCTCAAAAAAATAGCAAACACACCCCTTCATTTCCTGTGGAAAACCTATCAATAATTAAGTCTCAAAAACGTCTCATTTTTTTAGCATACAGTTTTATTTCTGTCTCATTTTTAGAAAAGTTTAAATAAGAGTTTGAGATTTCAGAAGGTATGGTGAATGGGGGTGAAATAGATAGGAATGCTCTATTAGAGTCATTTTTACGCATCAAAGAAGATATAGCAAAATTGAATTCTGAACTATATGCTCTTAAACTAGAACATAAAAAAATGCTTCAAGAAAATATTGAACTAAAAAAGAAGCAAGGCAATACACATTTAGACAAAGAAGCAATAAGAGAGATTGTTTCTGAAACACTTAAGAAAATACATCCCATTCCTAAAAATAAAATAAATGACCATTTACTTAAAAAACTGAACAAGAAAAGAAAAAGCATAATAAAAAATAGGATTCATTTACTGGCTGAGCAGAAAAACATGTCT
>Ga0209287_10000404_pt1 | contig 26906 bp, 17 predicted proteins | sample PPLLak3cmMay2015_2_FD_187255 | JGI IMG/M metagenome (GOLD analysis project Ga0209287, IMG submission 187255) | Freshwater sediment microbial communities from Prairie Pothole Lake near Jamestown, North Dakota, USA - PPLs Lake P8 Core (1) Depth... | ecosystem: Environmental > Aquatic > Freshwater... | reverse complement strand
CCATCGGATGGTCCAGGAGGTTCGAATTACTCTCATGATGGTGTGCGACAAACGCGGCATGGGTTTGGTGTCCGTGAGTTTTGGTTATTCGAACCAAGTAATCCTACTCCCTCATCAGCGGCTCTTATTGTGTTCAATCATGGATGGAGCGCTTACTTTCCGATTTTCTATAAAGAATGGGTAATCCATCTTGTGAAACGCGGTAATATCGTCGTGTATCCCAGGTACCAATTGACTGCTATCATAGGGACCCGTTCTGCGACCCGAAATGCGATCCATGCGGTACAACGAGCGATCACTATCCTCCAGAACGGCGATCATGTCACCCCGGATCTCGATAGATTCGCAATCGTTGGTCATTCACTGGGTGGTGGTATCACCGCTGAGATGGCTGCCCTTGCAGCCGATGAAGGTCTTCCGAGCCCCAAAGCGGTTATGCCGGTACAACCGTTTATCCGTCTTGACACGATGATGAAGGATTTTCATGATATCCCCGCATCGACACTTTTGTTAGTAATCGTTGGGGAGAATGATACCGTTGTTGGTAACTATTCAGGTAAAACGATTTTTACCACCGCTGATCAGATACCCCTTGAACGGAAGGATTTTATCATTCAGCGCACGGATCGACACGGGGAACCTGTTCTAGTCGCAGACCATCTCGCTCCTTTGTGTATTCCGAAAAGTTCATTGGTTGATGCCATGGATTATTTCAGCACGTGGAAATTGTTTGACGCGTTGACTGATTATGCCTTCTATGGGCTCCATCAGCAGTATTGTTTAGGAAATACCCCCGAGCAACGTTTCATGGGTTTTTGGAGTGATGAAGTCCCTGTGTTAGAGCTTGTGGTCACCGATACTCCTTGATTTTTTTTTGAAATATTCTTTCGTTTTGTCGTTTTTACAGATTACGTTTAAATAGGTTCACTGGCAACACATATCATGCTATTTAATAACAATAGCAGGATATGAGAGATGGCGAAGAAGAGAATCAAAACAAAAAAAACTAAATCATATGAAAAAACAATGTATGACGAAGTTGTGACTGTTCAAGATGATCTTTTTGATCGCTGTGTACGAAAAGGAACTGATTGAGAAAACAGCCTGCGGGTATTACTTTACCCCCGAGTTCTTCGAAACGTTAGATATCTACGATGACGACTGACGAAGAAGAACGTTTTTTTCTTTTTTTTATTGTTCTTTTTTCTTAATTATATTATCGTTTTTTCTTCTGCTTCAGCTTCTGTCTTGTATACGGCAACAGGCCGCCTGCGTCACAGATTGCAAGGATCTCCTTGGGGAGTTTTGGGAACGAAAAGGTATTTGAACCAATCGAAATAGTTCCTCTTTCAATATCAAGTGAGACTATGTCTCCTTTTTTATACGCTTTTACCGCCGCAGGGCATTCAATCAGAAGTAACCCTTGATTGATGGAGGATCGATAAAAAATCCGTGCGAAGCTTTCTGCGACGACTGCAGCCAGACCAACTGATTTGAGTCCTAGGACCGGTTGTTCCCGTGAGCTTCCACAGCCAAAGTTCTTCCCCGCGATGATCAGGTCGCCTTCTTTGACGTTTTTTGCAAATAAGGGGTCTAAATCCTCAAGCAGATGTGGTTTGATTTCTTCAGCGGTGCTGCAGGTATAGGTGTATTTACCGGGGAAGAGCATATCGGTGTTGATGTTATCTCCGTATTTCCAGATCGTCATTGTTTTGTCTCCTTGCGAGGGTCAGTGATTTTCCCATGAATCGCTGATACAGCGACAGTCACGGGGCTAGCCAGATAGATTTCTGCCTCTTTGCAGCCCATTCGACCTTTGAAGTTACGGTTTGAGGTGCTCAGGCATCGTTCACCAGGCGCAAGCACACCTTGATGTGCTCCTAAACAGGGTCCACAACCTGGTGGTAGCACGGTTCCTCCTGCTTCCACCAATGTTTTGATATATCCTCCTTTTAGTGCATCGAGATAAACGGCTCGTGATGCAGGGAGCAGTAACAACCGAACGGCTGGATGGACTTTTTTTCCTTTCAAGATTTTCGCAGCAGCCTGAAAATCAGAGATACGACCATTCGTACATGTCCCTAGGAGACATTGTTGGATTTCGATTCCTTCAACCTCAGATATTGGTTTAATATTATCGACGCTGTGGGGTGTTGCGACGACTGGCCCTATTGAGCTAAGGTCGTAGGTAAGCTCCCGGTCATAGGTCGCATCAGGATCAGGTTGTACTGGTATGTATTTTGATTTTGATACACCAATCGAGCGGAGATACCGTGTGGTAATTTCGTCGACGGGAAACATTGTGTTTTTTGCTCCCATTTCCACCCCCATATTTGCCATAGTGAATCGTTCATCAACAGAAAATTGTGAAACAGCTCCCTGGAATTCGACAGAACAATAATCAGCACCAGATGATGAGATATCACCGATAATCGATAAGATGACATCCTTCGCGGTCACCAAGCGGGGGAGCTTCTTTTTCAGGGTTATTTTTATGCTCTGCGGGACCTTTAGCCATGTCTCACCGGTCAGTAATAACGCTGCTGCCTCAGTCCGGTCTATCCCTGAGGAAAATGCGCCAACCGCGCCATAGGAGCAAGTATGAGAATCACTCCCCAGCAGAAGCGTCCCAGGGAGTGCTAGTCCTTTTTCGATGACGATCTGATGACAGATGCCGTAGCCGACATCAAAGAAATTTGGTATTTTATACGTCTTAACAAACTCACGGATTTGTTTATGTTGCAGTGCGTTTTTTTCAGCAGCTGCGGGGATGACATGGTCTAGGACGATGATGGGGAGGTCCCTTTTGTAGATTCCATACTCTTTTAGTTCAGATTGGATCTTTGAGATGATTGGTGCGGCATTGTCATGCATCAGGAGATGATCTGGTTTGACGGTCAGAATCTGACCGGGCTGAACCTGTTTTTCCCCAGCGTATCTAGCAAGGATTTTTTCCGCAAACGTCATGTTCATGTTATTGATCTCCTAGCAATCCACCACGCAGATAGATATTTTTTTGAGCTTCTGAAAATGGTTTTGCGTTAAAGCTTTTTTTCTGGGTTTTATCGTTGATAAGACCCGTGGTATACTCAACAGAGACCAGGTCTTTGTCATGGAGTTTTTTTGTAATATCTTCGGCTATAAGGATCGGCATTCCACTGTTGATTGCGTTGCGCTCGTAAATAGCGCCAAATGATTCAGCAATAATGATGCTGATCCCCAGTGCTTTGAAACAATCGACCGCCTGCTGTCGGGAACTGCCGCATCCGAAATTCTTTCCGACGACGACGATGTCTCCTTTCTTTGCTTCTTTTGCGAACTGTTCATATCCTTTGAGGTTCCCAAACGTATAGGGTCCCATCTCTGCGGGATTGATGACTGCAAGATGACGGTTGTGATAGATCATATCCGTATCGATGTTGTCCCTTTGGATGACCCAGGCTCTTCCTTCGATCACAAGTGGGGGAACCATTCTTTCTTTCTTTTGTTCAGGGATGGTTTTTACCGATGTTGTTTCGATTTTCACAGGGACCGGTTTTTTTGGGATCGCATCGATGGTGGTGATGTAACCGGCGAGGAGCGATGCAGCGACAGTTTGTGGGGATGCTAAATAAATATCACCTTTTCCTTGTTTCCCGGTGAAGTTCCGGTTTCCTGTCGAGATGGTCACCTCTCCTTTCCCGGTCTGTCCGATCTGGCCAGCAGCGCAACCTGCACAACCGGCGGAGCCAACCAGTGCTCCTGCTTCTTTGAAGATCTTCAGCAATCCTTCTTTAAGGCAGCTGTTCCAAATCATGTCTGTGGCGGGTACGATTTTAAGGATTCTTCCTGGTGCGATGGTCTTGTCTTTCAGGAGAGCTGCTGCCGCGCGCATATCCTCGAGTCGACCGTTTGTGCAGGAGCCGATGAACCCAGAATCAACAGGGATGCCGCTGACCTCTGAGACAGTGACGACGTCCTCGGGATGTCCAGGGCGTGCTATCTGTGGCAGGAGACCTGCGATGTCAATCTCAATGGTGCGTTCATACTGTGCGTCAGGGTCTGCTTGGATTGGTTTAATGGTGATTCCAAATGTGCTTCGATAATAATCCATGATTTTTTGGTTTGTCGGGAACAGAAGGATTATCCCACCCATTTCTGTTGCCATGGATGCGATGGTGATCCTTCCGTCGAGAGACAAGGATTCAACGTAAGGGCCATAGATTTCCGCTGCATATCCTAGGAGTCCGTTCGCTCCGAGTTCTTTGTTGATTTTCAATACGACGTCTTTTGGGGATGTTGTTTTTGCTGGTGTGCCTTTGAGCATGATTTTTATGGTGGGGGGAACCTTGAACCAGATCTGCCCATAGGCAAACGCATAGGCGATATCGATATCGCCCATGCCTTGACCAAATGCGCCAAGTGCGCCGAGGATGTTTGCATGGGAATCTGTTGACACGAAGGTGTCCCCGGGAAACACAAGTCCTTCATCGAAGGCAAGATGGGTTCCGATCCCGCTGTTGATATCGTAGATTTTTATCCCATGTTTTCGTGCGAATATCCGGCAGAGTTGCTGGTTCTCCGCGTATTTCTGATCGCATCCGCCTGGGTTGCAGTCAAAGGTGAAAAACGTGTGTTTTGGATCCTGGATGGGAAGATGGTTTTCTTCAAGGTGTTTGACGACGTTTGCTCCACCGAAATCGCGGGCGACCCGTATATCGATGGTGACATCAATGATTTCGTTGATAGCTGCAGAGGTCTTTGAATGAGCTTCAAAAATTTTTTGGATGATTGTTTTCCCCATGATCCTTTTCTCTCCAGTGTTTTTTTACAAAATTACCCTGTTGATAACGCACATCATTTGAGACTATGAAAATGTTGTGGTGATGGTCGTTCTATGCTTTGTTTGCTGTCGGGACAATCTTAAACATTTATTATGGTTTATGACCAAAAATATGTGAAATGGCTAAAAAGAACACAACAAAATATATATACTATATCACACTAATAATATGAAGGGTAGAAAAAAGGGTATAGAGTATATTAAGGAAGAGGTGAAATGTATATGAAAAAGTTGTTAGTGGTGGTTCTAACAATAATGACATGTATTAGCATGTCAGGAGTTGCTGTTTCTTTAACCGATGTTTCTGACCAAAACAACAGAACGATATCTTCTCAGAATAGTACACCTGGCATAAAGACATCGTCAACGACCATGGATCAAGTAAAAAAATCGGTCTATTCATACCTCAACATGGAAGAAAATCCCTACAATACCAATCAAGAAAACCCAAATCGAGCCATAACAGCACCGTGGATAAAACCCGCTAGTACACTGTTTGAATGGTGGATTATGGTCCAATACAATGGCAACGGATTTGAAAAAAAACTCGATGTCTCTATTTCTGATTTTAAACAAAAATTTCTCAAACACCCTTATTATTCCGAAGATGTCTTTTTCAACGTCGATGACGACCCTGAAGACGACCTCAAAGTGTCCTTCGGCTTCTACTGGGAAAGTATCCTGAACACAAAAACAAATGTTGAGCATAAATCCTTGGAGGATATGGTGCGAGTTCGACAGATCAACAACGGACCTTCTGATCTTTATGCAGGTCTGGAGGTCTGGTCTGAGATTCATGTGAACTGGGGATTGATCAATGCTTATAGCCAAGACAATGAATTCTCATCTTTTAGCAATCAACTACATCCCAAGAAACAACAAAGCTCACAATCACTCAATCCATTGATGTTGTTCCTCAACATCTTGAAACAAAAATTACAACACCTCACTCAGATAGGCCATGTTTTCCTCTCCAATCTTTTAAATCGTCACATCCTGAGGTCTCAAGGGGAATCGCTGCAGGGTGAGTGTGCCCAGAATCCACGCAGGCTTGCCGCGGATAACGATTACATCGCTGTAGGAGTCGGATATCGTACGCTCCCTGGCCAGAGAATACCGCAGTATGCGGAGAAAAGATTTGCATTTGCCAAAGAAGATATATTCAGCCCCACTATCTTTCAACAGATAATGAAGACTGAGCCCATCGGGGTCGACTCCCTGGAATTGCTTTATGGGTTCCGCGCCTATAACGGCAGCACTGACGTCTTAAAATACGATATCGCGTTCTCCGTGCAGTTCACGCCGTTTGTCCCATTAACAACGCAGTTCATACCCTTGGGTGGCTATATTTATTATCATTTTGACACGGAAAGTCAACATTCAAGTCAAACCACCATTACGTATTCCTCCGATATCCATGTCGGGGGTGGGGACGGTGTCAGCCTTTCCCTGGTTTTTGATAAGATTGATAGCAACATGGGGCAGTCCGGCAAATGGATGAGCTTTGGTCTTCGAAGGGATCCCCATGGTTTTGACTATGAGGCAAACGCGATCTTCAATGTCGCAGTCATCGTTGATTCACCCTGGTTCAGCCAGAAGGTCCGTATCAATGGACTGCCGATGCTTCTCTCCTATGAGTGGAAGATCTTTGATGATTTTGAGGTGACGTTTGTCCAAGGGGAACTCTTCTACGTCAACGTCCGGGGTTACGCGGACCTGACCATGAGCAGCCCGATCAATGAAATCATCGTGTATTATCCGAAGCTGAAGAACCCCAGCGACGAGGATGTACCATTCCTTCAAGTTAGCAATATCCCTAGCTCGCGAAGACTGGAGGCAAAGGCGACCCTGAATATCCAGAACAGCAGCATGTTACGGATTGATGCAGATGGGTATGTGGATTTGACAAAGAGCGGCTCGCTTGGTGATATCACGGTGTTCTACCCAAAAGCAGACCCTGAGGATCCAAGCCTTGCCCTGATGAGGGTACCTGCAGGCAGTATCAACAGCCAACGGGTCAGCGCAGAGGCTACCCTGTATGTCGATGCCAACAACTTCAGCAATATCAACAACTATGTATATGGGAAAATCCAGCGACAGGCGGACTCGAATTTCAACGAGTTGGACCTGTACCTTCCTAATGTCGCAGTGCCGTTGGTTCAAATCACGGATATCCCTGCCAACGCGTACGCAACCGGGACGTTTTGGTGGAATCAACTCAAAGGGTTCGGACGGGCGGAGCGATCCTCTGCAAGTCAGTACCCCGACCCTGTTCATTTCAACTTAGTTTTTGACACCTTGACTCTCAGTGATGTCTTTAGCATCGGCGATGGCCATATCCAGACCGATTTTAAGATAGCGGAGGACGGATACTTCAAATTTGACACCGCCCATGATATCTTAGGCAATACGTTCTCCGTGGGGAATTCGGAGACCGGCAATTCACTTTCCATTGGTGCCAGTACTGTTTCAGCACAGAATTTTGAAGCCGCATGGGGATTGAACACGACCGGTCCTGAGCCGCAACTCGATAGTCTGGCGCTCACTGGCTCTCTGAACGCATTAAATGATGTTGAGGTCTCTATCGCCCTGGATGGGGAGGTCGTTGATTTCACAGGGGACTGGTCCCTTGGTGAATCTGGTGGTTTTAGTATCGATCTGCAGCAGAACGCAGATATGCGTATTGATTTTATCAATCTGGATAATCTCAGTGGACGGCTTGATCTAAATGGCTATGTGATTTTAAGCCAGAACCTCCATTATGATATGAGCTGGAAATGGAAACAGGGCGAAAGTCTGGAGGACCCCGGCTATTTCAAGATCAATGACGGGACTAACGAACCGAACCTCAAAGAAATAAGTTTAGATTTTGTGTATAAGGACGAATCAAGTGTGGATCGGTGGGGCGCAGATATCACCTTATCCAATTTTGCGGTATATATCTGCGTCGAATGGTACTGGCAGAACGGGTTCCATATCTGGCCGGTGATCCAAGTGAGTGGTAATCTTGCGTTTAACGCATTGTTGAATTATGATTGGTACCAGGTGTGGCCCTGAGTACGGTGAAAAAAAGGTGGATGAATATGGGAAAAAACATAATCAATAAAAAATTAGGTAGGCTAGTCGTAGTCTTGTTCCTCGTCGTATGTCTGATGTTTTCTGCGGCACAGGCATTATTGGTATCGTACGATTCTTTCAATAACGCCGATTCAAAAATGCCATCACCTCCATCCCTACCTTTACTTGAGGAAAATTACTACACCTGGACGGATTTGTTCTCGGACGCGACCAAGGTTGATCCTTCCATGTCCTACAATTATGAGATAACTGGGGGATTTGTGCAGATGAAGGACACCTATCCGCTCTGGACTGACCCAGCCTGGACTCGGATGAAACAAATAACCATCACGAACAACGCTGGCGAGGTACTCTATGATTATGCACTTCGTCTTCTCGTCCCATATGATGCTGATATGCGACCTGATTATGGAGATATCCGCTTCAAACATGAAAACAGCGGTGATGTGGTCTGTAATTATTGGGTGGAAAACTCAGATGCGAGCAGTGCAACCATCTGGGCCAAGATCCCATATGCGCCGATGGGGACAAGCAAGATGTATTTGTTCTATGGGAATCCAGCGGCCACAAGCCAGAGTGATTTCTATGGAGTGTTTACCATCTGGGATGAGTACTGGCCAAACGATGAACAAATCTCCTACCATGGGAATAACGAGGGAGCCTGGGATTCTGATGTGAGCTTTGGGAACGATGAATTTTTAGTCGTCTGGGAGGAGGGACAACCGTATTATCCACCATACACGTGGGGATTCAAACAGGAGCTCCGAGCATCCATGTACGACTCTGAAGGGAACCGGGTGGTGTTTGATAATTTAGTCTATCAGGATAGCACAATGTACTATCGAAATGAGAATCCGTCGGTTGACTATGGAGCTGGTAAATTCTTTGTTGCCTGGGAGCGTTATAACACCGTCGCTAACCCAACGATTGCCACAGAGGACATCAAAGCACGGACTGTGGTTCGCAACGGTAATCAGCTAACGCTCGGTAGCGTCATCAGCGTCTGTAGTGCAGCAGATTGTCAAGCAGATGCGAACGTTCAATTCGACTCTGTGAACAACCGGTTCTGTGTCGTCTGGGAAGACGCTCGAAACGGAGAGACAAACTATAATCTCTACGGACGATTATATGATAGTAATGGGAATCCCGTTGGTGGTGAGAAAAGCATCTGCACTGCAGCCAACAGCCAATGTGAGCCCTGGGTTGCTTTTGATCCGGTGCATGCGCAATACATGATCGTCTGGGAGGAAGGAATCACCCCGGACAATGGACCATTCAGTATCAAGGCTGGACTATATGATAGCTCACTAACGCAGATTGGTAATACTATTACGATAGCGATAGGCAGCGATAGTATGGATTATAATTTCCCCTGCATCGAGTTTTCTGCACCGACCCAGCAGTATTTGATTACCTATAACAATGACGACATCAGCGCTGGTAACTACTGGGGGACTATCTGGGGGACGATTTATGATGATGCAGGAAATGTAGTCGTGCCGATCTTCCCAATCAAGACCGGAGAGTTTGTGAGAACCGATATCGTCTCGTACTTATCTTCCTCGTTTCTGGTTTCTTTCAATAGTAAGAGTGTTTCTGGTGGATCAGGTTTGATCTGGGGAAAACTGGTGTCTTCTGAAGGCGAGGTGTTTACCGGTGAGGTTCAATTCTCAGCCAGCACCGCAGCGGAGGCGGATTGGGGGAATATGGCGGTTGGGAATGATCAGGTCTTTGTGACATGGGAGGACATCCGGGTTTACTATCCGTATCCATGGGACGACATTTCGGCAGATGCGTATGGGAACCTCTGGCGGTTGAACATCCCCAGTGGCTCAGAGATGACGTATTCGATGGGGGACGAGAAGGTGCTTCTGCTCGAGGCTCAGATTACGTCCATTCCGATTGATCCGGAGAATCTCCTTGCTTGGTATGATTTCGATGCGATTTTTGAAGGTACAGTGAGTTTTGATGTGTTGAATGGAGCAGGCGACACTGTTCTCATCCCCGGGGTGAGCCCTGGTCAATCCCTGCAAGCATTGGATCCTGTTGCCTTGCGTCTACGGGCGCATTTCGCGAGGAGCAACCCTTCATATTCACCGGCTCTCGATAGCTGGCAAGTCCGTTTCATCGGTCTTGATGAGGTGCCGCCAGTGACTGTTCTTGATCATATCTCAGGCACGCAGGGTTTGAACGGATGGTACACCAGCCAAGGAGTCACCGTATGGCTGAACTCCTATGATCTGCCTGAGGGAACGGGCAGTGGTGTGAATTATACGTTTTACACCCTCAATGATGAGGCAACACAAGAATATGATACGGGGAACGGTATTTCGCTGGTGGTGACACAAGATACGCAATGGATGGGGGTCTGGGAGGTCACTTTCTGGTCGGTGGACCGTTCAGGGAACAGTGAGGATAACACCCAGCCGGACAACACCATAATAATAAGGGTTGATGCGGAACGACCTTACGTCGAGATTACTGAACCTGTCGATGAGCAGCAGGTCAACCTGCCGTTCTGGATTCGAGCGAACGCATCTGATAATGCAGTCGTCGATCGCGTTGAGTTCGATATCGAACCGTTTGGACAGCACCCTGGTCTACCATACGTGGACACTGAGCCGCCCTATGAATGGTTGTGTAACGTCTCTGAGATGACCGGTGAAGACCGCTCCTCTGATGGTGCTCAGACTGCTGGGATTAACAAAATGATTCGGGCGCGGGTCTATGATCAGTCCGGGCAGGTCTGGACCGCGGAACATTGGATATGGATCAATAATGCGGAAAGTTTTGGGAAACGGTTCCTGATCGGGTTCCTTAAAAACAGGAACATTTCTGATGCGCAGATTAGTTTTACGACCCGCTGTATCCTTTCCATAACGCTAGACACATTTATCCCTGCTCTCTACGTCTCCCATGAGCAGTTCGTTGTCTCTCAGAACAATAAACTTGGGTACATCGGACCACTGGGCATCATTGGTTTTTTTGATACACATGTGGTAGGAGAGTAAGAGATAGACTCCTTCCTTTTTTTTTACTACAACCATTAGCAGATGCTAGATTCTTTTCTTGATATTTCTTTGAAAACACCCTTGATTTTGTTTGGATAATCAAAAGATTCTTCTTTTAAGACCATATTATAGACTTGGATCAACCCCATTTTTACTCCTCTGTTGGTCCTTGGTAGGAACTTTCGGAACTACTGCCTGACAGTACTTCCGAATGCAAAAATCTACCAAAGAAATCATCAATTTTCATCTGTTTCTCCTTAGGAACTGATTCATAGTGACTTATGGATTCCTTGATTTTTCGAGGTCGTCTCCATCGATTTTTACCAAGGAACGACCTTTTCTCATGAATCTCGATGTCTGTGTTGAAAACCTGGCAAGCTTTTGCTATATCCTGAAAAGAGATAATCCTTGATGTATTTTGTTTCATTAACTCCAGGAGAGCAAGCTTATTCTTATCCTCAAGATAATAACAGGATTTTCCCTTGAATTGGGACCGTTTTATCTGAGGAAAAAATCGTTGCAATGAACGCAAAGCATTTCTGTTCTCCTCTGTGTAAACATATCCTTTCTTGATTAACTCTTTTAGGAGTTCCAAAGGTTTTCCACTGATGTATGGCTCTCGGTGATATTTATTTGGAAGATCCTTTGTATGTTCATATACCGTTGTTGGATGTAGGTTCATCTCTCTGGCAACCTGGTATTTCGATTTACCCTTCAGAACTTCCTCTCGTATTTGTTGAATCAGTTCTTTAGAAATCGGTTTCCCTGATACCATCGTTAGAAAGTGGAAAAACTCATATAAAAAGATAATGGAGAATCAGGGAAAATTGACCTGATTTCCATTGTTTTTCATCTTTATGTCTTACTGAATTGCCACCAGGCTTCAAGATCCACATCATCATTTGTCCTCAGGATATTCCCTTCTGGATCCCTGAAAGCAGCAAATACTCGATACGTTCCTGTACCATGGGTCAGATCCGATGCTCGGACATGTCCGTTGAATATGGTGTCAAGGGCAAGTTGATTACCACTGGTGATGGTTCGTGGTGTCGTTTCATTAATGCTATCATCATCCACCAACCATTTTCCCTGCGTTGAATTGTAGAACTGAACCTGAATGAGAAGATATCCCTTGATGTTTGTTGATCCTGCGTTCTTTATCTTCGATTGGTTCCGATATGCGATAACCAATTTTGGTTGACAACCTATACCTCCAAATTCGTACGAATATACATTGACATATTCATTACCCGTCGGAGCCGTTCCACTAATGTCTCTGCTGCTACGCAGACACAATTTGGTGATCCCAGTCTTATTGATCCAATTGAGATTACTCATTGTTATCGCATTATATCCACTTGTGAACCTAGAAGTTCCCAATGTCCCGCCATTCCCTGAGTAATAGTTTCTGAAATAGTCTCCAGTCTGCAAAGGATTATGGGGATATGTTGGTTGTCCATTCTGGATTGTGATATCGAAGTCTGTTGTCGAGTAATCATCCTTTTTGTAGATGGAGAGTGTCGCGTTGTCAAGATACGCATTTGAAGGCAATGCAGAAGTGTTGAAGAACACGAATCCTCGGTATACATAATAGATTCCTGGAGACATTGGTATGTACCTTTGTCCAATTGTAATATATATCCCAGAACTATCCACAGTCCCAGATGATGCTGATTGCACAGTACTGTAGACAGAACCAGATTTGTAAATATAACCGTCACTGGAGGTTGAATACACTGTCAGGGTCGGATCGACGACAACAGGGAATATCATCGTGTTCAATTTGGAGACTTTCAATCCAGAGAGCAGATAGGTGTTCCCATTCAGATGGATGATACGATAGGTCAACTTCTCTCTGTTTGACTCGTTGTTCAACTCATATGCTTCCCCTAGAGGGAGAGCGCATTTGAATTGGCCTAACAAGGTCCTGAATTCAACACCATTCTCTGAGATCGTGACGTTCCCATCGAGCACTCCTGAACCATTATAGAGGTTGAGATTCTGATAATCAAGCCGGGTGATGAACACGAGATAGGAGCTGGCATCATTCAACCCATATTGCGATGGTGGATGGTTCTGTAACATAATCTTTGTCGTATTACTCAGAATGATCTCTTCTTTTAATCCAGTGTTACCATAGCTCCAGGTGACATTCGTACCAGTGAATACCCCTGGATAGGTGATAGAATAGTCGTTGGTCTGTCCCTGGCTGCTTTGTATGTTCTGCAGGTACTGGTAGGCCCAGTTGCTTTGCGGATCGACATATCCGACACCGACAAGTTTGCTTCGTATTGTATGGATTGTTGGATCATCTGACTTGTTATAGGCGAAAGCGACTGGCCATTCCTGCTGTGTATTGGATTTGAAATACACACCATATAACCCGTGATCATTCCCATTGCGATACCCATACACATAAGCAGGATGATTTTCTGTGAGTTGACTGAGTGTATTGTTGATCGGTGTCCAGGTGCTGTTCTCCCCCTGGTAATTCACTGGCCCCTGGTATGCCTCCAGAATGTTCTGTCCTGTGGTTGCATTGTAGTACGTGTTCCAGGTGAGCCCCTGATCGACCAACGTAAGGTTTTGTGGTGGGTTCGGCGGGTCGGTGATATTGATGTATTGATTTCCACTATAACTATTCTGCAGGGTGGCGATACTCATGGATGCGTCTGCGGAGATATTGAAACCATGACCGGAATCACAAGCGGTGTTCCCAACATTATCCATCGCCCAGACCGAATAATCATACTGACCGACCAGCCAAGAGCCAGAGAAATTCAGCCGATACAAATCCTCACCGATACAGGCCATTGAATAATTCCAGGACGTGCCATTCGGGTCAGTGATATTCACCGCCACCAGCAACAGACCGCTCCCGTTCTCCATTACAGTCGCATTAATCTGTACAACCCCTCCGAAACCGACCGTCTCCGGAGAGTTTGAGACATTGGAGATCAGCGGTGCAACCGTGTCAATCAGAACAGCCCGTGTTTCCGTCGAATTCGTAAATCCACCGGGATACCCCGCGCATCCTGTGAAATCATACATTCCATCCGGTAACTCTGTGAAATTATGCGCATACGGATCATCTGAAGCGTTAAAAAGCGAGGTGACTTCATCAGCATCTACCCCGCGTCTGAACAGGACAACATCATCCAGCATCCCGTGATAAAACAAGTCCGCGGCATCACCAGTTGCATTTCTCCCCGCACCCAAGAGATACGATACCTCCATATCTGAAATAACCGGGAAAATGAGTGTGTCTTTCTTCGACCCGTTCACGTACACATCCCAGCCGGAGCTCCCGTTATAAACAACTGTGAGGTGCACCCAGCTGGTGTTCCCGATATTCAAATCAACACATTCGGAATACCGTAAGACTCCATGATCTGGGGTGCAGATGACGAAAGATGCATCATCCGTTGTCGTGTTCAGGCAGAAGGAAAACCCGGATCCGTTCGTTGCCCTAGAGGTTTTCGAAACCATCCCCATGGTTGTGTTCACGGTTGAATATTCCGGGCGGACCCAGAAAGACCAGGTCATCGCCTGGGAGGCGTTAAACAGGAGGGATATATTCGACTCTATTTCGATATAATCGTCGGTTCCATCAAAGCGGAACCCGTTCCCGAACATTCCGTTCTCCGTTTGATTCGCACCACCCTGACATACACCAGTGTTGTCATATCCGCTGATGTCCGCAGGGTTCTCACCCTGCAGGGTATCCATCGGCATCCATAAGACTACGTCATTTGCGAGACTGGCGAACGTGTAATACCGGTTTGCATCGATGGAGGAGACAAGACTGACAGGGAAATTATTGGATGACCGAGCACCGTAATACGGGGTTTCAGCGTCGAACGCGAACGGGGAAACCGTGAAACTAAATCCACCGTAACTCACATTGTTCCCCGCGCCATCTTGCACCAGGATCGAATAATAATACACGCCGACCTGATCCGTGTCCGTGAACTCAACGGTGTAATCATAGTCGGAGTCATTTAAATCCGCTTCAACGGTCGGCTCCATGGTCACCGTCTGCCATGAGGAATCCGGGAGAGTAATGTTCAAGGTCACATTATTAATCCCGGAGATGGAGTCAACGGCATCCGCGTACATGACAATGGTTTGATCCGGCGCGGCACACACAGGTTCACTAGTGACATCCAACACTATGGGGGAATCGTTCTCGATGTAGTACGTCTGCGAGCAGATATCATACTCATTGAAATGCGCATCTCTTACCGTGAGCGTCACAGTATACACACCCGGGATTGTGAACTTATGATTGACATTGCATTCTCCGTAGACGATGGTGCCATCATCGAAATCCCAGGTCCAATTCGTCACCCGGTAATCCTCACACAGACGAGAGGTGTCATTGAACCGAAGTGTCTGGTTCGTGTTTCCGGAAGTACCCGTGAAACCCGAGATCATGTTTTTGACCTCGATATCCTTTGAAAACAGGTACTCGTTATCCTGCTCATCGGTCACATTCACAGTAATAGTATAATTATTAACCGTAGTAAAAGTTTCATTGGGGTTCACCTCACTGATATTCTGCCATCCCTTGGTCGAACCCATGTCCCATCTGATTTGATTCATCTCTGCTCCGTACAGATAACCATTGAATTGAACTTGTTCCCCGCGCAATGCTTCACTGGGTGCATCAAACCAGGAATGAGTACTTACATAAACGGGGAGGAACAGGGAGTAGCCGCTTTGAACATTTGGGCTATGCCAGATGTCTCGGGCTTTCACGGTGACGAAATGCCAGCCATGATTATCCCAGGAGTTTTTCTGAGTAAAATATTCACCAGAGTCAGATTGGTTACTCCATTTATTGTAATTAAATATGAGATCACCGAGTTGGAACCGCCATTTATATTCGACTGGATCATCATCAGGATCAGTGGTCTTTGTCGTATACTCATATTCCTGATGTGCGTTAACAAAATTTGGTCCGATTGGTAAATCTGGACGTTCTGGTGGATTATTTGGGGGAGATAACTGTCTGAAATCGGTTTTATTATCATCGTTAAAAATGCAACGAGCTGCGAAATCCTGAATGAGTTCTCGGATGTCATTTAAGCGAGGGTATCTCTCCAGGAAATCCGCGATATCCATGTTAAAATCTGATGAGATCTCCTCGGAATTCTCTATCAAAGCTGTCTCGAAATCAATGTCACATTCATCGCTGAAAAAATCATTAATATCATCGAGTGTATCGAACGATTGGCTGAGATCACTGTCTTTTCCTAAAAGATCCACGTATGTGTCACCAGTTGAATTCAGTAACACCAGTTGAACACGGTAGCTGGTTGATGGTGCGCCCTTAGGAAGTGTTAGGCTTATGAATCCATCTGTCCCATCAGGGGTGGCGATAAACTCTTTTTCTGTACGGTACCTATAGAGGATTGGATAACCCGGATGAAGCGGATTTGAGACATACTTTGGGATAAGCATCAGTCGGATAGTTATTTTATCTTCTGGAATCACAGATTTGATTGTGAAAGAAACATTCACGGTATCCTCCTTTTCGTCATTGTTACTATCGGTGTAGTCAAAGTGGTAATCATCAAAATAAGAATCTGGGTTCATCGCGAAAAAACGGGTGACATTCCAGATCATCTCCATGGTTAATGCGATATCATCCGGGTCATAGTATTCCATGGTGTCACCCTTGGTGTGATTTTCACCATCATGATGGTGACGAGTCCAGTTGAAATCTTTCAAGAACATGATTGTCTTTGTTTTCAATGGATTATTTGTAAGTGGCCTCGCAAATGCTACCTCGTCACTGACAGAGCCTAACGGGGTCCAAGAGAGCTTAAATTCAGTACCATCATTCTTTCTGTTTGCATAGTCTGTGATATCCGTAATCTGCTTTATGACTGGTTTGAGTAAAATTCTATTCGTCGCGACGTTCATGATAAGGGAGAGATTTGGTGCCGTTTGAATGAAACCTAGTTGGTTGAGATCAATAACAGTTTTGTTGATATTATCGCTATCCGGTAATGTCATTTCATAATAGAACGCTCCTTTGCAACCATGTTCTTCACCACCGAATAAAGCGATGGTCACATTATATTTCGGTTTAATACCAATCCCTTCCAATTGTTTCAAATATTTGGCAAGAGCAAGGGTCATGCCGACTCCGATTGCTGAATCCGCGGCTCCCTGATTCCAGACCGAATCGTAGAGGCATTCAAGGATTATACTTTGTTTTGGGTCAGGGTTGCTTCCATTGATCTGTCCGATGACATTGTAGCTTTCAACGGAGTCGTTCCATGATTGATTAATCTGGATATCAATTGTATAGTTGGAACTGTTTTTCTTTAACTCTTCACCAAGGGTTCTATTGATGTAAATAATAGGTATTGCAAAATTACCGTTTGCGCAATTGAAAGAATCTGCACTTGAATCATAAAGAATGATAGCCTTAAAATTTTGTAAATAAATATATAATAAGTTTGTAATTAATTTTTCTCTGAATGGTTTAATAAGAAATGTGATCCACGGCTGAAGTTCGTTAACTTCGAAATCAATACAATGGCTGTAATTCCATAAAGTATTATATATTAATTTTCTAAGGTCGTTTATTCCATTGAAGATGGGCATTGAGGATAAATTTGGGTTGAAAAATGGGAATTCATCAATCAAAGTATAGTTATATTGATAATTGAATAAAGAATCGTTGTACCAAGGGAGATTGGTAGCGTTTTCAGGGTTTTCAAGAATATCTTCAAATGTGAAGTTGTAATATTGCTCAAATAAACTAGTCAGATTATCTTCAAATTCGTTTTCATCATTAAGAATTAATTTTTCAAAGATATCATTAAAATAGTTCTGTGTTAATGTATTATTTATAAAATCGTCGATAAAGGACCAACTTATTATTGGGAAAGGAAGGATATGTAAATCCGTATAATTGATATTTTTTGTTAAATCATTGTAATCAAAGTATTTAGAAAGTTTTTTACAACCCGCAATACCCAACTCGGGGCTGATATAAAAATCTTTAATATCAATCGTTTGATTCGTGATTCTATTACGAAGTAGTAATCTTCTATCATTGACTTCAAGTGAATCGTTTGTTTTAATTTCGTAATCGTCTAGAAGAGGAATATGTTTTTTTTCTTGAGAATCTTTAATTTGTTGACGATATGAAAGTGCTGAATAATTAAGATCAATAAGGTCCAAATCATCCATCACGTCAGCGATATATTGAGCTGCAGCAAGTTCACCTTTTGATCCAAAATCACGACCTTTCGCAATCTCACCGTTTTCAAAATGGTAGGATTCAGTTATACGCTTTGAAAGAAAATTTGTTACATTATAAATTAATTCATAATCGAATGAGATATTTTCAGGATCTGGTGTTGCAAGAGTATCATAATTAGTTATCACCACACTTATAGAGGTTATGATCAGCATGTTTATAACAAAAAAAACACTTATTTTGTTTGGTTTCATTTCTTCCATTCCTCCATTTTGAGTATGAATGGTATTTCTTTATTTAATGATTTCTTTTTTATAATTTTATTTTTAAAAAAGTCTCTTGGATGAGGTACTCTCCATGTGGCAGATTATTGTCTTAAGGAAAGATATTTAAGGGAAATCGTATATATTTTCTTTAGAGGGACGGTAGAAATATGGAAAAAAAATCAAGGCTATCGTTGATAATGATTTTTCTGCTTTTGCTTGTATCTTTCATACCTATTCAATGGGTAATTTCCGTTGATGCAACATCCAATGAAGACCAACAGTATATGTCGTCTGAGAAGATTTTTTTTCTTCGGAACGAGTACCCCTATAAATACAAATCATTAGAGTATCAAGAGTATTTTACTGGAGAACAATCAAACCCTGATACAACTGAACAGATTTTAATTTCATCATCCTCGTTTCCATCACCCTTTGGATTGAGTGACCCGATGAATTCATCTTGGCCTATGAAAAGTTATAATTCACAACGGATTGGTAGAACACCATCAAGCACTGTTGATAATCCGGGTATCGAGAAATGGCGATTCAAAACCTTGGGTGCGGGCGGTGTCGATTCGGGTGCCGTAATCGATGATGAAGGAAATATTTATTTTGGATGTAAGGACTTTCGTGTATATTCATTATATTCGAACGGTACATTGAGATGGACATACAAAACAGGACAACCGGTATATTCAACTCCGGTACTCAATGCTGACGGCACCATCTATATCGCTTCTTGCGATTGGTATTTGTATGCTTTGCATTCTAATGGAAACTTGAAATGGAAATTCAACCTGCAGGGTATCTCGTTTTCCTCACCGGTCCTTGCAGATAATGGAACAATTTATGTCGGTACTTCTGAGGGAAAACTATTTGCAGTGAATTCAAACGGGACTTGCCAATGGTGTTATGACTTTATGAGCGATATTTATCGTGATGCAGCATTAGGAGTTGATGGCACTATCTATGTTGGAACATGGGATAATTACCTGAACGCAATCAATCCGGATGGGACGTTGAAATGGCGGTTCCCAACTGGTAACCATGTCAAATGTGTCCCTTCCGTGGCTCCTGACGGCACTATCTACTTCGGTTCTTGGGATGGATACCTCTATGCACTCTACCCGAATGGGACGATGCACTGGCGCTGCAAAGTCGGTTCCGGGACAGAAACTACCCCAGCGATTGCTACAGATGGCACTATCTACGTTGGTGGTGATGATTTATACGCCGTTCATCCAAATGGGACGATGCGTTGGATATTTGATATTGACATTGGAGCTGAACGACATATCTTCACCTCCTGCCCTGCGATTGCCGCAGAAGGTACTATCTACGTTGGCGTTGATGTTGGTGAAACTACTGCTGGTGAAATCCTTGCAGTAAACCCAGATGGAACTGAACGTTGGCGGAAAACCTTATCTGATGGATGGGACGATTCGTCCCCGGCAATTGCCGCAGATGGGACCGTATACATCGGATCATCCGGCGATTACTATGGTAATGGTCTTCATGCGTTTGATGCAGTTGAATCCAATGAGCCACCAAATTCTCCAGTCATCGTAGGATCTGCTAAGGGTAATACTGGTACTGAATATGTGTATAAAATTTCAAGTATCGACCCTGATAATAATCCAGTTCAATTTTATGTTGACTGGGGTGATGGGACAACAAACGATTGGTCATATGAACAAGCATCAGGTCAGCGTATTTGGTTATACCACACCTGGAAAAACGATGGAACATATATGATTAAAGCCAAAGCACGAGATGTGCTTGGTCTTGAGAGTAACTGGTCGACAATGGAGGTCACCATGCCGTTTTCCTACGAAACACCACAGTTCCATTTCATCGAATGGCTCTTAGAACGATTTCCGAATGCATTTCCGATCCTAAGACAAATTTTGAAACTATAAAATTTTCTTCCATCATTCAATGACACATTTTATGGTTTGAAACATGTTAAAAACCATCTATTCTTTTCCAAGTAACACCTTATTTTCTCGATAAATCTTCTGTAGTTTCTGTGTTCTCTCCTTCGTAAAAATGTACAGATACGATAAAAGATGATGTTTCCATATCCCTTCATTTTTGTAACAATGGACAAAAATCACCCGGTACCCATTCTTATGAAAGATACCTCGCCGATACTCGTAATCAAACGTCTGAGAACCGCAGACCTCGACATAGATGCCAAAGTGAACCAGATATAAATCAGGTGCCCAGACGCGTGGTCGATCATTCTCATCCCAGACAAACACCGGTTGTTCAAAAGACCAACGAATCCCTAGCATTTTCAAAACATCAGCGACTTTCCGTTCAGACTGCGTCATTCGTCCATAAATCGATTGATTTCCCATAGAAAAAACCTCCAAACAAAAAAAAAGAAAAAAAAGGGTTGAGAGAGAGGCGTTGAAAAAATCAAAAAGACTGATTTTTGGCATTTTTTCGAAAATTTCTACAGGAGAGAACAGGTACAGTCCCCGACAGGAGCACTTTTTTCATTTTTTTCTCCTGTTTCTGAAAAAAACAATGTATTGTATGGCCACATTTATAAACAAAAATGATGTGAATTATTTTCGTATGTGCCCATATACAATATGATATTGTAAGGGCACTTTTTTTTAACAAAAATAAATAACTTTATATGCTATTGTGCCCATGTATAAAACATGGTTTATTTAGAAAAAATTGAAAGAAACGGAAAAACCTACTATTACGTCACAAAGAATTTTAGAATGAATGATAAAAAATGGAAAAAAATTAGAAAATATATTGGCAGCAAACCGCCATCGAAAAACCAAACAACGAAAGCAATCGCCGAGATTGAAGCAGATGCGATAAAAAAGGGGATTGTAAAACCTGCTTCTCAACATAAATATTTGGGGGACACAGAAGCAGAGAAGCTACAAGATTTGAAAGAAATCTATCACAAATGGTATGGAAAGTTAAACGCAGATGAGATAAAAAAATACGAAGAAGATTTCATCGTTCGATTCACGTACAATACAAACGCTATTGAAGGTAATCGACTGAGCCTTCGAGAAACAAGTATGATCCTCACGGAGAATATCATCCCTGCCGGCGCAACTCCCAACGATTACAACGAAACAATAAACTCTAAAGAATGTTATGAATTTATAAAAAGTTATCCAGGTGAATTTAACCAAAAGTTCTTACTTAAAATACATGGATTTCTCACGAAGAATACGAACTGTAAACTTGTTGGTGAGTATAGAAATCATGATGTGAGAATTTCTGGTTCGGATTGGATTCCCCCATCTGATAAAAAAATTAAAGAAGAGATGAGGAAAATATTCCAATGGTATTATGCTGAGAGAAAAAAGTTACACCCAGTTGAGTTAGGCGCAATCCTACATAATAAATTGATAAGACTTCACCCCTTTTCGGATGGAAATGGAAGAACATCAAGAGTTGTGATGAATTGGATATTGATGAAAAACAAATTCCCGATGTTCTACGTAGAACAGAGGGATAAAATCCATTACTACGAAGCAATTGAGGACGGCGATGAAGGCAACGATGCAACCATAATTCACTATATTGCCTCTATCTTGATGCAACAGTACACATTCAAATCATCAAAATGAAAGTTATAAGTAACGGTAACAAAGGCAGGGAGATTTATACCTATGGGTGCTCAATCCCGACAGGAGCATCTTTTTCTCACCCAACAGGAGAAAAAACGTTGGTTTTTTCAGATCCGCTGGGTGCATCGAACCACTGGTGAATAATCCTCCAAAAAGATGTTACCCTCATTTTTTCTCTTTGATTTTACTTGAAAAAGCCCCCTCACAGGCATTTCTTATTATCAAACCGCACGATTTGATTCTAACGCCCTTTTCTTATCAAAAATACGAAAAATGTTACGTATATCACGAAGAAATACCAAAGATTAGATATAAATAGTGAGAGGAGATATTATTTTAATAACCCATGTTTTGAGGGAGGAATAAAATATGAAAAACAAAATCATTGGTATAGCTGTCTGCACATTATTGATCATAACTGTATTACCAGCCTCATCAACAACAATATCAAAAACAACGTCGCATCCTCAGACTCAAGGGAACACTCTATATGTAGGAGGTTCTGGCCCGAATAACTATACCAAAATCCAGGATGCCATTAATGACGCCGCAAATGGTGATATGGTTTTTGTCTACGATGATTCTTCGCCTTACTTTGAGGCACTACAGATCAACCGGTCGATTTCTTTAATAGGTGAAGAGAAACACACAACGATAATCGACGTGAGAACCATCAAGAACACATCTGCTTTGAATATTTCCGCGAATGTTGTAGTGGTGCAGGGCTTCACCATCCAGAATACTACGAATGCTGCTGGAATTTTCATCACAGCAGATAATGTTCTTCTCAAAGAGAACATCATCAAAGACAATTGTTTAGGAATACAAATAGGCGGAAGATTTAAAACAACCTTATATGTGGCGAATCACATTATTGTCGAGGATAATGATATTAAGAAAAATGACATTGGGATATCACTCGAATTTGGTAATTACAGCACGATATCGCACAATCATATTTCTTTGAATGGAGACGGAATCGATCTCCAAAATTGTAATTCAAATCTCATCACATTGAACAAGATTACAGAAAACGATGGAGCAGGAATTTTTTTGTTAGAAACGACAAACAACTCCATTCTCCAAAATAATATCACGGGGAATCATGATGGCTTTGCTCTCTTTGATTCAAACAAGAACTCCATACAACAGAATAATATTTTTAAAAACGGTATTCGCAACGTCTGGGCCTTCAGTATAATGTTATTTTTCTTGCATACAAAGAGCGGGCCGTTTGATAACATCTGGGATGGTAACTATTGGGGACGGGCATATCAATTCCCTAAACCGATCTTCGGATTCCTCTTATTCCTCTTCCCTTCGTTGATACTCTCGGGATTTCTCCAACCACTCAAACTCCTTCAAATCCTCCTAACCGGGGGTGGAGGGTACAATGTCGTTCCCCTCGGGCTCCTTAGTGTAAAATTTGATTGGCATCCAGCACAAGAACCCTATGATATCCCAGAGATGAACTGATAGATGGGGTTTTTAACCTCCGGTAAGTAATCCTTCTAGGGGATTTTATGCCAGACCGTCACGTCCTTTTTTTCGGGAGCTCTGAAGGTTTGGTACGTACTTCCGATAGCAGCACTTTTTCACTAGTAAAATAGTAAAATTTGGTTCATTAGAACAAAAAGTTTTAATAACAATCAGTGTTAACTAATATTGAATGGTGGGAGTCAAATATAAATTGACAAATCAAAGAGCAATAATATTTGAGTATCTAAAAGAAAACTATACTCACCCATCTGTTGAAGAGATATTTTGTTTTGTGAAGAATAAACTTCCCCGGATAAGCAAAAAAACTGTATATAGTAATCTTCAATTTTTATGTAAGGAAGGTTTGATTCAGGACGTAAGAGTCAAAGGAGTTCAAAGATATGAGCCTAAATCAAATCCACACCATCATCTTATATGTAGAAAATGCGGTAAGATACTAGATATACACTCTGAAGAACTCTTATCTCATGCTATAAAGGTAGGGAAGACATCTAAGAATTTTTATGTTGAATCTACTACCATAAATTTTTATGGTATATGTAAAAAATGTAAAGAGGGAAAAAAAAATGAACGAAAAGAATAAATGCCCGGTCACAGGCACAGTAAACAAAACCTTTACCAGCCGTGGTACAACTAATCGTGACTGGTGGCCAAACCAATTAAACCTCAAGATACTTCATCAGCACTCCCAACTGAGCAATCCGATGGGTAAGGATTTCAACTATGCCAAAGAATTCAAAAAACTTGATTATAAATCCTTAAAGAAAGACCTCTATGCGCTGATGACCAACTCGCAAGACTGGTGGCCTGCCGATTACGGTCACTATGGGGGCCTCTTCATCAGGATGGCATGGCACAGTGCGGGTACCTATCGCATGGGCGACGGCCGCGGTGGTGCGGGCTCTGGTAACCAACGCTTACCGCCTCTCAACAGTTGGCCTGACAATGCGAACCTTGATAAGGCGCGCCGGCTGCTCTGGCCTATCAAACAAAAATACGGTAAAAAGATCTCCTGGGCAGATCTGATGATTCTGGCTGGAAACTGTGCTCTGGAATCAATGGGTTTCAAGACCTTCGGTTTTGCTGCTGGACGTGAGGACATCTGGGAACCCCAAGATGATATCTACTGGGGTAGCGAGGACAAGTGGCTTGGCGATACGCGCTATAGCGGTGACCGCAAGCTCGAAAACCCACTCGCTGCTGTACAAATGGGGCTGATCTACGTAAATCCCGAAGGCCCCAATGGCACACCAGATCCAGTCGCCTCTGGCATCGATGTCCGCGAGACATTTGCACGTATGGCCATGAACGATGAAGAAACGGTAGCACTTGTTGCTGGTGGACACACCTTTGGCAAGTGTCACGGGGCAGGCAATCCGTCCCAGGTGGGCCCTGAGCCCGAATCTACTGGTATCGAAGAACAAGGACTTGGATGGAAAAGCAGTTTTAAAAGCGGAAAGGGAGATGACACGATCACCAGTGGCATTGAAGGTGCATGGACACCAAAGCCAACCCGGTGGGACATGGGTTATTTCGACATGTTGTTTGAGTATGAATGGAAAAAGGTGAAAAGCCCTGCAGGAGCCTGGCAATGGGTCGCTAAGAATGTCGCTGAAAAAGATATGGTACCTGGTGCCCATAACCCTAAGAAACGCTATCCGCCCATCATGACAACCGCGGATCTCTCGCTGCGTTTTGACCCGATTTATGAACCAATAGCGCGTCGGTTTCACAAAAATCCTGACGAGTTTGCCGATGCTTTTGCTCGTGCGTGGTTCAAGCTGACCCACCGAGATATGGGCCCTCGATCGCGCTATCTTGGTCCTGAGGTTCCAGCTGAGGAACTTATCTGGCAAGACCCAGTACCACCGGTCGACCATGAGCTTATCAATGCAAAAGATATCGCTTACCTCAAGAACAAGATTCTCGCCTCCGGACTGTCGATTTCAGAACTAGTTACTACGGCTTGGGCGTCAGCGTCCACATTTCGTGGTTCAGACAAACGTGGCGGTGCGAATGGAGCCCGCATTCGTCTTGCCCCGCAAAAAGATTGGGCAATCAACCAACCAGCACAACTTAAGAAAGTACTGCAGGCCTTAGAAATGATCCAAAAAGAGTTCAACAGCGCACAAAAAGGAGATAAGAAGGTCTCACTTGCCGACTTACTTGTCCTTGGAGGATGTGCTGGTGTCGAAAAAGCTGCAAAGAATGCAGGCCATGATAGAATCGTTCCATTCTCACCAGGGCGCATGGATGCATCACAAGAGCAAACTGATGTTGCGTCTTTTGCTGTTCTCGAACCAAAAGCAGATGGGTTCCGTAACTATCTTAAATCCAAATATTCTGTCCCGGCAGAGGAACTCTTAGTCGATCGGGCGCAACTACTTACATTAACTGCTCCTGAGATGACCGTACTTATTGGTGGTATGCGCGTATTGAATACCAACTTTGGGCATTCCCAGCATGGCGTCTTTACCAAGCGACCAGAGGCACTCACTAATGACTTCTTCGTACATCTTCTTGACATGAGCACAACATGGAAGCCCATCTCAAAAGACGCAGACATATTCGAAGGTTATGATCGTAAAACTGGAAAACTGAAATGGACTGCTACCCGAGTGGACCTCATCTTTGGTTCGAATTCGCAGCTTCGAGCAATCGCTGAAGTCTATGCGTGTGACGACTCGTCACAAAAGTTTGTTGACGATTTTATCGCGGTCTGGGACAAAGTTATGAACGCTGACCGTTTCGACATTGCATAAATAAAATATGAAAAATGTCATATTAAGTGAACTATTAATTTTTTCAGGACTATTTTTTTAGATAATTAGTTTTATTGGAATATTTATTCCAATTCTTCCACCACTCCTTTTCTTTTATTGGCAGCAGCATGGTATGCAAAGGGGTTTATAAATATTATAATTGGTTGATAAACAATAAATGGTTTGGTAAATATATAGATAATTATAGAGGAAGAAGAGGTATTCCGTTATCTGTTAAAATAATTACAATTATGTTTTTATGGACAACAATAGCATTTTCAATCTCCATTATTTTTTCAAATTTATTAATTCAAATTATTTTGATAATTATTGTTATAGGAGTAACAATAGACATTCTCACAATCAAAACAAAGATAAAATGGATTAGAAAAACAAGATTTTTAATATAACTAACAAATGAACATTTTACTTTTTCTACATAAGATTTGAACTTGGAATTTAAAGCACTTCCCCGGCATTATTTATGATAGGTATGGGATTTATACCCATGGGTGCTCAATCTCGACAGGAGTACTTTTTCATTTTTTTTCGTCTTTTAGAAGCACCCAAAAAATTGATGGAAATTGAGTTTTCTTCAATTATTTAAAAAAAAAAAAGGGATTTGTACCCA
>Ga0209287_10000402_pt1 | contig 26947 bp, 20 predicted proteins | sample PPLLak3cmMay2015_2_FD_187255 | JGI IMG/M metagenome (GOLD analysis project Ga0209287, IMG submission 187255) | Freshwater sediment microbial communities from Prairie Pothole Lake near Jamestown, North Dakota, USA - PPLs Lake P8 Core (1) Depth... | ecosystem: Environmental > Aquatic > Freshwater... | reverse complement strand
CCTGATCAGGCGTGCAATCTCGTCGATGCCGGTTCCAACATCCGTCCTGGCGCTGAACTTCGGCGCGCCGATATACACTGCGTCCGCGCCGTGATCAATGGCGGCAATCCCGATATCTGCATTGCCAGCAGGCGCTAACAGTTCAAGGGGTATGGCCATAGGTGTCTCTGATAAAATCTCCGATAATCCTTTTTGCCTCATCCATGGATGAGTAAATTGCTGTTTTAATGCCTGGACTGCCTGCGATCATGGCCGAGAGATGGCGTCCGGGCCCGGGCCTGTACAGGCACAGCACGGGCTTTTTCAGGGACAGTGCCAACCCCAGTTCATACCCGACCCCAAGAGACGGTGAAGACACCTCGGCCACCACAAGGTCGCACGCGGAAAGCCATGCCATGTCCCTGTCGTGGATATACCGGTCGTCCGGGCCGTCATCGCCTTTTTGCGAAAGGGAGGGATCTCCCACATGCTCCGTCAGCACATCACCGAAAAGATGCAGGTATTTTATAAGGGCATCATAAACAGGGACATCCTCCCGCCCGCCGCGGATCGATCCGGCAAAATATATTTTCATTCAAGCTATCCTCACTAACCAAATGAAGGCGGAAACAATATTCCTCCCCCTTTTAGGGGGAGGTTGGGAAGGGGTCTTAAAACATTTATATAGAAAATAGAACTCTAAAAGACCCCACCTTAATCCTCCCCTAAAAGGGGAGGAAATTTTAAAAATCTATTTTGCTAAAATTTTCACCAATCTAATGGTTTGGTTATAAAAAAGTCTATTACCTCAAGACAAATGATTGATACCGACTTTCAGAACACCTTAAAAGAAAAATGTCAAATATAATTGTTATCGTACTATAACCCGGTTATATGCTTTTTCAGGTGGTGAGGATTTTTTAAGGCCGTATGTGCAAGGCTCAAGGCGCATGGCATATGGCGCAAGGAAAAAAGTATTTAAAGTTTAACCCTATACCTTATACCGTGTACCTTGAACCTCTTGGAATGCCCTTCAGCAAAGGGCATTTTTCCTTTGACACACCGGGCCAATCCCCCTATAGTCACCTCAAAAGAATGAAGGTTTCCAACATCTGTTTTCCATGTGGAGGACCTGTTTATGAGTTTAAAGGATAATGGGAGCGGACATCGTCTTTCAGTGAAATCAGGTCTTGAAATCAAATGTCACAGATGCGGGTGCGTCCTCCCCCTGCTGCATCCCCACATAATACTGGAAAAAACTGACGACGATGAGAACCTGATTTGTGAAGAATGTTATGAAAAATATAAATTTGAATGTGAAGGAGGAGGCAGATGCTGACAGGAATCAATTCCAAAATCACAGAGATTACCCAGGTTGACAAGGATATCCTCGACAGGCAAAGGGCCAGAAAAGAGAACTTTGAGCATTGGGGGGCTACGCCTGAGCAGGCAAGAAAGGCGGCTGTCGGAAAGGTAAAGGGCCTCGTGGACAAGAGGATGACCATCGGGGAGGCGGTGGGGAAGTACGTGAAGGACGGCATGAACATCGGCATTGGAGGATTTGTCAATACCCGCGTTCCAACGGCCATCATCTGGAATATTGTGAAGAAGGGGGCCAGAGATCTTACACTCTCCTTTCAGTCTAACTCCATCTGCTGTGAGTGGCTGGCCGGCGCCATGATCGTGAATCCCGATCATCTTTCGGTAAAGAGGGCTGAACTCGCCTGGTGGGGATATGAAATCATTGGTATAGCGCCGCTTTTGCGGTATCTGGCCGGCAATGAAATGATCGAACTGGATGATTATACCAACTACGGCATGTCAGCGAGGTTCAGGGCAGGGGCCATGGGCGTCCCGTTTCTGCCGGTGCGGGATCACGGCGGATCCGACATGGAACTGGTGAACCGGGGCGTTATGATGAAATGCCCCTTCACCGGAGAAAACACCTATCTTGTCCCTGCCTGTCACCCGGATGTCGGCATTGTCCACGTCAACGCAGCAGACATGTACGGCAATGCCCGCATTTTCGGGGCGCTCTGCACATGCCCCGAGATCGCCATGGCCTCTGTCCATACTATCTTAAGCACTGAGGTTGTCATTGACAACATGGCCATTCGAAAATACCCCAACCTGACGGAGATTCCCTACCCGGTGGTGGATGCCGTATGTGAACAGCCCTTCGGCGCCTATCCGGGCGCTGTCTATGGCGACTACTGGTTCGACATGGAACATTTCCTCATGTTCCGGGGCATCTGTGATAATTTTCGCAAGAGCGGGAACAAGGACGGGCTTAAGAAATATTACGACGATTACTTCTTCAGCTGTGACACCTTTGATGATTTCATAGCCAAGATTGTTCCCCACAAGAAGCTTATCCAGCTGATGAAGATGGACGGCGGTCAGCCGGTAATCCTATAAAGGAGGCCAAAAATATGGTTACAGTAGCAGATGTCAATCCCTATGAGATGATTGCCTATACAGGATCAAGGGTCCTTGAAGACCAGACGATCGTATTCGTGGGCACAGGACTGCCCATTATTGCCTCGATGCATGCGCAGTTGACCCACGCGCCCAATGTAAATCTGATTTTTGAGGCCGGGTCTTTGGCCTCCATCCTCGATCAGGGCATGCCCATGTCCGTGGGTGACACAAGGGCCTTTCGCAATGCAGTGTATGCAAAAGGGTTGTGCGCAGTCTTTGATCTGACCCAGAGGGGATATGCGGACTATGCATTCATCGGCGGGGCGCAGATTGACATGTACGGAAATCTTTGTTCCACCTACGAAGGAGGCACCTATGCCAGGCCCAGGGTCCGGTTCCCGGGGAGCGGAGGCGCAGGCGCCATGGCGGCAAACTGTGAGAAGACTATAGCCATCATGGTCCTCGAAAAAAGAAGATTCGTGAAGAAGGTGGATTTCATTACAAGCATAGGCTTCGGGGACGGATCGTTCGACTACCGCAGGAAGGCCGGCGTAATGGGATCAGGCCCTTACCGGGTAATCACGAATCAGGCACTGTTCGGCTATGATCGAGACACCAGGCGGATGATGCTGCTGGAATACCTCCCCGGCAAAAGCCCGGAGGCAATCCAGGAAATGGTGGATTTTGAGCTTCTGATTTCTCCGGGCATAAAGGAAATGGAGCTTCCCACTGAGCATGACCTGATGCTGCTGAGGACCAAATGCGATCCGGACGGCTTTTTCCTCAAAAGGAAGGTTGTGGAGAATTAGTGCCCATCCATAAATCGGAGATTTCTGGATGGAGCTTTCAGTAATCAGCAGTCAGATGATCAGATGAATAAGGGCTGCACAATCATTCAGGTTGTGCAGCCCTTATTATTTTTTTAATTGATACTGATATCGGGCTTGGGTTTTACATCAAGGTCATCAAATCAGAGACGCCTGGAAGAATGCGTTTCTTATTACCTTCTGGACATTTCCGCATTCGCCGGTGCAGTCACCAACGATATGGAACTGGGTTGCAATACCGGAATACTTAAGCGCCTCATCCTGTCTTGGTTTGCGTCCGCCATAGGCCACCACGCTGTCAGCGGCAAGGGACTTCTCACTGCCCGAGGAATCTTTATAATATACCTTTCCATCAGCAATCTTTGTGACTGTGGCCCCCAGAATATAGCTGAAGCCTTCCAGTTTGCTGTAGACCTCCTGTATCAGCTCACCCTGGTGTGGCCCGCCGCGGTCCATTAGCTGGTTATCGCTCGTCAGGATGGTTGTTGTGTGTCCTGCCTTGGCCAGATACATCCCTGTGTCAACCCCAAGCTCGCTTCCGCCGAGAACCACGACATTCTTGCCAAGCTCCTTCTCCTTGCCGTAGACATCCATCAGGTTGTATACGTTTTTGCCGTCTGCACCCTGGACCTTCGCGTTAACAACCTCTGACCCCAAAGCAACGATGACTGCATCATATCCCTTTCCCTTGATCATCTCAGGGGTGGCTGTCGTATTCATAACAATCTGGACGCCATTCTTTTTCGTCTGGAGCGCAAGGTAATCCTTGAAATCCTTAAAGGTCCATTTGTAGGGTGAGAAATCCGCATGCCTGAGCTGTCCGCCCAGATAAGCATTCTTCTCGTAGAGTGTCACCTTGTGCCCTCTCTCGGCAGCCGTGATGGCCGCCTTCATGCCGGCCGGGCCTCCGCCTATGACTGCAACCTTTTTTGACCTGGTTGGAGGCTGAATCTTGTCGACGGCCTGGGAGATGCCCACCTTTGGGTTAACGGCGCATACTGTAAACCAGCTGCCGCTGAAGGAGACGCCGTGGCATTTGTTGCACAGGAGACAGGGTGTTACATCCTCGCCCCTGCCATCGTAGGCCTTTTTAGCATAGTCCGTATCAGCGATAAAGGCCCTGCCCATGGCAATCATATCGGTTTTGCCGGTCGCGATGTACTCTTCATTCTTATCCAGATCCCCGTATCCGCCGTTGGGCGCGACTATAATTTTTACGCCGGCCTTCTTTATGGCCTCGACATACTTGAGTGTGCCGGGATTATTCTTCTCTGAATTGTAGCTCAGGCAGTGGGACTTTGAGGTATCTTCCTGTACTGTCACGATATCAATCTGGCCCTCCAGCTTTTTTGCCTGTTCAACAGCGGCCTCTACAGTGCCGGTGGCGCTGATTCTGCTCCATAGAATTACATCCGGCCATGCCTTTTTAAGGGCCTTCATTGCCGCAATGGTGGACTTCCCTGTGCCGCCCCTTGTGAGGGCGACGGTGAAGCCATGGTTCCTGTAGAAGTTTGCAGAGGTCAGCATAGTGTCAATGTACTTCTGAAGCTCCTCTTCCGTGTATTCCGTTTCGGCCTGCGCTCCTCCGCCTGTGCCCGTCCCTCCGGGCATACCTGATGGCATCCCGCCCTGGCCGCCCTGTTGCTGGCCCTGGCCGCCTGACGGCATCTGACCACCCTGCCCCATCGACGGCATCTGTCCGCCCTGCTGGCCCTGGCCCATGGCTGGCATCTGCCCTTGCTGGCCTTGCCCCATTCCCGGCATCTGTCCGGCCTGGCCGCCTTGTGCACCCGGGGCTCCGCCCGTCATCTGCGGCATCATCTGCTGCATACTGCGCTGTGGCCCAAACTGGAGATCAAAGGCCGCCTTGGTTCCGACCATATTCAAGCTTTCTACCCACAGGTCGAGATAATTCTGGACCCCTGCATCATCAAGGTCATATATGACCATGTGGGCGCTGTCCCCCCTCTGCTCTGCCCTAACCCTGTTGGTGATGATGCGAGTTGTGACAACAGCGACGCCGTTCCTGGCCAGGTCTATATAGAAATCTCTCACCGGGACAGCGGGGAAATTTTCCGGCCCCTGCATGAAATGGGGTGTGGCAGCGGTAAACAGCATCCTGCTTTTGAGTATATTGTTTCCGACCTTGATGGGTGAAAAGAGGTGGGCATATCTGCTGCTTGCCCCTGCGATGGCCGCACCTGCCGCTTTCTCAGCCGCCATAGCGCTGCCGGTTTGAAAAACCGGATCAACAACACCAGCCAGCTTCCTGTAGGCCAGGGCCGATGTTGAAGTCACACCGGCGGCAATCAGAAACTGCCGCCTTCCCATGAGCGATTTGATCAGATTCATGACTTCCTCCTTTAATTTAAATTTTTTTTAATTCAAATCCATCCGTGGATACCGATTATCCCCGGGTGACTGGAAACGCCTCAAGGCGCGTTCAATCCATGACGCCTTGTGATCAATCGGAGGCCGCTGTTTTAAACATCATGGATTCTATCTTCTTCTTTACATCCTCCGGAATCGGGACATCAATAACCGCAGTCTCGTGCTGTGCCCATCCGATGCACGGATCATTAAAATCAAAAACCTTTGATATAAGGAGTATCATTACAGGGGCCGCCCTCTCATCGTCGAAACCCGCCTTTTCAAGGCTTTTAGCCCCGTCTATAACCATCTGCTTGGCCTTCAGGTCGCGCTCGGACAGCCTCCTGAATTCCAGCTGATGCCAGAAGCTGAAGAGGTTTATGCCCATGATCCTTAACCTTGTATGAATCGCGGTCCCCTGCCGGCATATGGCCCTGATGCAGCTCATCTGGATCTCCAGTATCTCTCTTATTGATTCCGTAAACTCAACGAACTCAAAGCCGAGGGAAAGCGCTGACTGAATAATTACCTCATGGTTATCGCTTTTCCGGGCATATTCAGATGCCTGTTTCCAGAATTGATACTCCTTCCCCCTTTCCATGATTCCTCTTGCGCATCTGCCTTTCCTTAAACAGATCTCCGACATCAACCTGTCGCGGTCTTTGTCCCCCATTTTACTGACCTTTTCTTCCGTCTGGTCAAGCAGTTCAAGAAATTTCTTTTTTTCCGAATCATCGGACGTCTCCAATGCATTATCGATCTGCAGAAAAACGCCCTCGATCAATGCATTCTCTATATTTGCTTTGCCTTTTTCCGATTTTTTATTTCGATCTCTTTTCTTCATGTCTCCTCTTTTCCATCTATGAAACCTTGAGTATCAGGGTGCCGCCGCCTGCCAGCTTGTAGGTCCCGCTCTGGCCGGCTACTGCAGTAATTGTAACCCCTTCGGGTGCGTCGATCTGTGAACCGTTGAAGCCTCCGACGATCGTAACGCTGGAGTTGCCGGTTGCGGTCCACTTGCTGGCCTCATCAAGGATGACATAGGCATTGTTGATCGCGCCTGAGAGTTTCGTGGACTTGAGATCAACCGACATGACCCTGGCCGGATCCTCGTGGATAATATCACCCGTAACATCCATATCCTTGAAGGTTGCGTGGACTCCATAGACCTTAATGCCGTCGGTCGGGGTGGCATTGGGGTCAGGGTTCACCATTGTTTGAATCAGTATGCCGCTCTCGGAGGCAAGTTTCACGCTGTCAAAATTGATGTCCACATTATGGCTCCTTACCATGACTGCCGGCTTTTTGCATGAGATCTCGCCGCCCTTGACATTCAGCGTAGCGATCTCTGTATGGGATCCGGTAACGCAGTGCATCAGGGCAAAATAGGAGCCGCACTTGGCCTTTGTGTCATTGAAGGTGGCATCTCCTGTGCCGGCAACGACTATAGCCATTGATGCCACATCAAAGTCGCAGTTGTTGAAGGTGTCGTGGCACATCAGGTCTGCATAGGCACCATAGCCGCTCTTGATGGTCCGGACCTTGCAGTTGTTGGCCTCCATGTAGACAAAATCGCCTCCGGCGTCGGTGGAAAGGGCGCCCCAGCCGTCTGCAATGATCGTGCTGTCATAAAAGTAGCTGTATGAATTCCGCATGGTGATGGTTGTGCGGCTGTTGCCCTGGACCTCCAGGTACTTGGAGGCGCCGGTAAGGCTCGGATCATCAAGCGGCTTAAGCTCGAAGGGGGCGTCAATGCCGCTCAGCGTGGAATTATAGACCTTAAGGGTGCTGTTATCTGTGGAGGACACAGTGTTCCTGCCGCTTCCGTTGACGGTGATGTTGCAGTTTTTTATCGTAACCTTGGCATTATTCTCAGCCGCAACCCCGGCGGTAATGCCGCCCATGCCCTTTATGTCTCCTGAAAGCTCGATGGTGGAGTCGGTAACAACATATTCCGGGCCTTCACCTGTAACATAGATCCCGCCGATGTTTGAGCCTTCAGCAGTGATCTTCACGCCGGTCGCGGCAGTGTCTTCTATCTTTCCTGCGGCCACGGCGCTTTTCTTGGATTCCTTTGCCACATATTTGCCCTTGTCTATATAGACTGCTGCGTAATTTTTCTCTGTTGCAGCGGCAGGGGCAGGTCCTGCTTCACCGGATTTGGGCGGCCATTTCTTCATCATCTCTTCCATGGTCAGGAGCTTTACCGGCAGCCGCTCGAATGTCTCCTGGTACTTTTCCACGGCAATGCCCTGGGCTGCCTTTCCCTGAATGGACTTGCTGCATGACACGCAAAGGAACATGGCAATTAAAAGTGCGCACAGGGTTGACAAGGTTATTATGAATCTTTTTTTCATGATCATTTTCTCCCTCCCTCTCAAAATAGTGAATGGTTCGTTTTTAGACTGGCGACTTGTTTTATGGATTGGATAGAAAGCTGTTTTCCTGAAAGAGTTTGCTTAAAGCATGATGGTTTGTCAATAATTAATTGCTGTAGAAATTGTGGATAATATATGGAGATTGTTAACTAATGTTAAGGCCATGAGTTGTTATATTCTTGGTTTGGAGTCCTCCCGTGGACCTGCCTGCCGCGACAGCCGCAATCGACTCGGCTGTCACGGCTGATGATGGCACAATCAGCTATTTTAGCGGTGCATCAGATCTGTGATGCCGCGAAGAATGCGCTGCGCTGGCTTTTTTGTATACCATTGCCTGTGCCGCCGCACTCGCCGATGAGCACGGTCTCGCCTGCCAGGCCTGAAAATTTCATCGCCTCATCCTGCCTCGGTTTGAAACCAGAGTAGATAACAATGCTGTCGGCCTGGAGGGTCTTTTCACTCCCATTGGCATCAACGTATGTAACCTTGCCCTCCGCTATGTTTTTGGTCACGACGCCCGTGACAGCAGAAAAGTTTTCCATCTGCTGATAAGCATCTGAAATTGACGAAAGCTGGTGGGGACCGGTGGGCTGCACAAGCTGCCTGTCGCTTGAGAGGACTGTCACCCTGTGGCCGACCTTTGCCAGGTATATTGCCGTTTCCACGCCGAATTGCCCGGCCCCGATAAATGCCACATTTTTGCCCAGCGACTTCTCCTTGCCCCAGACGTTTAGGATATTCCAAATATTCCTAGCGTCGGCGCCCGGGATCTTCGGGATAACGGGCTCGGAGCCTATGGCAACGAGTATGGCATCATAGCCCTTTGCCTTAAGCATCTCAGGGGTGGCCGTTGTCTTTATAAGGACCTCAACTCCCAGCTTATTTACCTGACGGACCAGGTAATCCTTGAAGTCCTTCATTGGCCATTTGAACGGGGAATAATCCGCGTGTACGGCCTGCCCGCCCAGGAAATCATTCTTTTCATAGAGGGTCACCCTGTGCCCTCTTTCAGCAGCCGTTATGGCCGCCTTCAGGCCTGCGGGACCGCCTCCGATAACCGCAACCTTCTTTTTGACCGAGGGGGCACTAATGGCGCGGACAGCGGAGTCAATGCCCATCTTCGGATTTACCGAGCACACACTGATCCATGGGCCGTTCTGGCCGCTTCCATGGCACTTGTTGCACATGAGGCAGGGGACGGTATCCTCCCCTCTCCCCTCATAGGCCTTTTCCCCGTATTCCCAGTCGGCTATAAAGGGCCTGCCCATGGCGATCATGTCAAGTCTGCCGGCTGCTATGCACTCCTCGTTAAAATCCAGATTGTTGAACCCTCCGTTCGGCGCCGCAATGATTTTCGCGCCGCTTTCCTTTATGGCCTGGGCAAAACGGAGGGGCAGGGGCTTATTCTTTTCCTGGTTATAACCGTCGGGGTGGTTGGCAGTGCCGCCGGAGACGCGGATCTGGAGGATATCTACAACACCTTCCCACTGTTTTGCCAGGGCAATGGCCTCTTCCACTGTATACGCCGAAGATGCCTCCGAGGATTTGATGGAAGAATCAATGACAGTTATTGGAGATTCTATAAGGAGATCCTGTCCGCAGGCCTTTTTGACCGCGGAATACAACTGAACGCCGAAGCGAACGCGATCCTTGACATTCGGGACTCTCAGGGAGGCCATGTCAAACCCGTGTGACTGATAAAACTTCGCATCCTTTACCGCCTTGTCAATCAGGGATTGGGCAACCTCGGCGGAGATCTCCTGGGGCGGAGATGCGAGTGATGCCATTATGGAGCCCAGGTCGGCCGGCATTGAGCCTCCCTGCGCCCCTCCGGCAGGCATTCCAGGGGTTGCTCCTCCAGCAGCACCTGCACCCGGCATCATCATTGCAGAGGGCATCCCAGGCTGGGATTGCCCCGGCAATGAGAGATCGATAGGGAAGCCCGCCTTGGAGCCATAGCAGTGGATGCCCTCCACAAGCTGGTCCAGGTAATTCTGCACCCCGTAGTCTTCAAGGTCATAGATGACCATATGGGCGCTGTCGCCCCCCAGGTCCTTCCGCACACGGTTTGTTATAATCCTGCATGTGACAATGGCTGCCCCGTTTTTCGCCAGATTTGCCGCATAATACCTGCTGGGCTCGGCAGGAAAATTTTCCCCGCCCTGAAGATTATGAGGCACGGCATGGGTGGAATACATCCTGTTCTTAAGGATTACGTTTCCGATTTTTAGGGGCGATAAAAGATGGACATACCTGCTGCTTGATGCCTTTCCACCGGAAACCCCCGATTTATCAGCTGCCATCGCGGCGCCTGTCTGAAAAACAGGATCAGCAATGCCCCCAAGCCCTTTCAAGGCAAGCGCTGATGTTGATGTAACGCCTGCGGCAATCAGAAACTGACGCCTTCCCATAAGCGATTTAATCAGATTCATGACTCCCTCCTTTTCACATAATGGTTCTTCTTGATTTTTATTACATGCTATAAGCCTGTCTTTTGTGCCACTAGATATAGCGGAGTTAAGGGGCTCCCGTTTTTTCTAAGTTCATGGATACTCAGGGTGTATCCGAGCTCCTGTTGGATAAAGGCGGCTATTGTTTCCTGATCCTCCGCTATGTTCTTCCAGTCAAGGTGCGACCTCTCTCCCTCCTGGGCATTGTATACTACAACCAGCCCTCCGGGGAGGAGATATTCATCAAGTTTTTTAAGGAAGGCCTTCCAGGGTATGTAGTTAAATATAGAGGATAATATTACCCCACTTAAAAAGGGCTGGCCGGAACCGAAGGCAAGGCCCTGTCTTTCTGCTGCCCTCCGACCTGCTGATTCAAAGGACAATTCATTAAGCTGTCTCAGGCGGGCCATGGTTTTCGGGTCAGTCCCCATTCTTAAACCGATATATGACGGATTATGCAGGGAATCAGGTGTATCATATAATACGTCCTTCTCGTTGTTGAAGGCCCTCAGGTCCATCTCCGCGGTTATCGGGCGATCCGGCAATTCGCCGGCAAGCTGGTGCACCATGAAATGATAATCCACCAGTAACCTGGTGATTCCACGGTTTTGTTCGGGTAAAAGACTTTGTCCTGCCCTGATGGCCTCGAAGGCAGATGGGTATTTCTGAGCCCAATAACTTTCAGATAATCCATGCCTTGCCTCGTCCGGAAGTGAATTATTGCCTGGATCCTCAAACCAGATGTTCGTAGCAGGCCAGGGGCTGCAGCCGAATTCAGCCTGTATTCCCCTTATCAACCCCTGCACCTTCAGTGTGTACAGGAGGTTTAGCAGCTCCCGGGTTATAAAGACATAGCTGTATCTGCCTCTGTCCTTATATTCCCACATGGGGCCGAAAAGGGTTGATGCAGGACAATCATAATCCCGATGAAATATCCGGTCTATGTCCTCCCTTGGGAACAGGACAGTATGATGGGCCTGCTCAAGGGTTATTGAGCGCGGGTCGGGTAGCATATCTGTTCAAGATCAGAAAGAGGCGGCAAGCTCAAGATCCTGCCGCCTAAAATGCCGAGCCTATTTTTTAATATTAAACCATGTCGCCAGGTTAACGCCTTCTTTAATATCGTATCTGATGTTAATCCTGTCATTAACCTTTATCTTATCCAGGGTGATGGTGTAGTATTCAGCATCATAGAACGTTGCCTCCGGATCAACAACCAGGGTCATCTCCACGGATTTATCATCCACGACAACCACCTGTGTCTTGGTTCCTTTTGACGGATTTGCGGCTGTGATTGTCTTAACCTTGCCTGTTACCTGCTTGTAAGTCTCTCCCGGAAATTGAGCAAAGGAGAAAGAGGCAGTAAAGATGAAGGCCAGTGTCAAAATAATTATTTTTTTCATGATAGACCTCCTTTAATATGGATCATTTTTTTAGTAGTCTTCTCTAAATAAATATTTTGTCCGGGAAGCCGGACATGCTTTTAATAAATTTTCCCTAAATGTTGCACATAAAATTACCTCCTCCTTTTAGGGGGAGGGTGGAGGGGGTCTTATAACTTTAGAGACCCCACCTTGATCCTCCCCTGAGAGGGGAGGAAAAATCTCGAACAAACTGTCATTCGGCTTCGTAAAAGTTTCGTGTTCTATCAAACCTGTCGCGACAACGGCAAAGCCGCCTTGCTATCCTGAAAACTTAATGGCTTAATCCATCCCCGGCTTATTCCGGCCAATTTTCAGGAGCGGGGCCTCGATTCTCCAGGGTTCCCGGATCAACCCCGTACGGCCGACCGTACCCTATGATAAACCGGGGGCGTTTATTGAATACCTTATAAACCTGATGCAGGAAACCTTCCGCAACCTGCTCATCCGTAAGGTATTGTTTCGTATTAGCTGGCCCATAGGGACTGGCCGGCCGCTGTCGTTCTTCCTGTTTTATTCCCTCTTTCAATCGTGCCAGTTGTTGACGCCCGGATTTTTCGTAATCATGTATTGCATTCTGCCACCTCATCTGTATCGGATCAACAGTTGCGGCGCCGGTCGGGCAGATCTGGTCGCACATCCCGCAGGGCAGGCAGGGGCTGGCCAGAACGGGGGGGTCCACTGTCAGATCAATGCCATGGACCGGGCAAAAATCCATACACAAACGGCACTTGGGATACAGACATTTGCTTTTATCATAAATTAAATGCCAGTTGATACCCTCCATGTGTTTTTTCCAGTCAAGTTCTGCTATTGTGGCGAGATCAACCGTTTTCGGTTGCTCAGGGATGAGAGTAGTGTTTCCGGCATAAATCAGCCGGCTGTTTTCCACCATCTGCTTGCCGAATGCCTCTGCATCTTCCAGGTCGATCTTATCAGGATGTCCATCTGCGGCAGTAGGAGAGGGCTCACCCAACGGACCATATTCAGCACCCTTATAGGCCCTCCCGCCTAAAAATATCAGGCCATGTTCTTTGAACAATGTATAAAGTGCATTGAAGTTATTGCCCCCCGAATGGGCAGTGCTGAACAGGAACAAATGCTTGCCGCCGACGTAGCGGATATCTTTAATAAAATTATAGGTATTGAATCTCATTGATCCCATAATAGGGTTGCCGAAGCCGATCAGATCATAGCCTTCTAACTTAGCCGGATTGGCGTCCTTCATGGCGATGATATCGCAGCTGGCTCCGGCCAGCTCTACACCTTTCTGTATCGCCCTGGCGACCTTTTCCGTGTTGCCCGTCAGCGAAAAGAAAATTATTATGCATTTCGTGCCGCCTATTTTTTTTACATCGGTGGCTTTAACGCTGACGGATGCCTTTGGAGCGCCTGCAAGACTGTCAGCTGCGCTTGCAATTCGTGTCTTAAAAATCGGATCAACAAGCGCTCCAACCTTTTTCAATACAAGGGCTGAAGTTGAAGTAACACCGGCGGCAATCAGGAACTGCCGTCTTCCCATAAGCGATTTAATTATACTCATAGCCTCCTCCTTTTTGATAAGATGTTTTGATGAATTATGTTTCTACGGCTTTTTCCCCCTTCCTGAAAATGAAAAAGGGTTTTATGCAATTATTGGATGCAGGGCTTATTTTATTGATTAGATAGAAAGTTTAAACAAAATATAATATAGTTTGTCAATATATATTTATGGGGGAAAAACGAAAAGCAGTATTATATTTATATTGCTGTTGATATTGGCAAGTTTCCTTGCCGCAGAAATCAGCACGAATAAAAAATTTCCTGTGGACCGTGAACTCAAGGCCTCAGGTATCAGGCCAGCGTCACCAGTGCCTCTCTCATGACCTTGCCGATCCGGATACTATGGGGACATGCTGCCTCGGCAGGGGAGAAATCCGTGTTGGCAAGGCCGATTTTCAATGCTTCAGGCAACTCACTGAAAAGCTGCCTGGCATGGTCTCTTTCGCCATAGCCGTTATAGTACATCATATAGCGCATGATATCCGGTATTCTGCTTTCGGCCCCCATGACATCTATGCATTTCCCGCAGCCCGGGCAATAGGAACTGCGCGTGGCATCAGCCAGCCTGTTGAGCATCATAAAGTCATGGGACGAGAGTTTCACGTTATCAGTGGCGGCAGCGACATTGTCTTTCAGTATGGTCATGCTGGTAATGTTGGAGCAGGCGGTCGCCACCCTTTCATCGGACCAGACTGCCTTGAGTTTGGCCTGTTCCAGCGTACAGCCCTTTTGCATGAAGTGTTCAAGTGCCTTAAGGTTCTCTGCCGTCTCTACAGTATTGACGTTTTTTACCTGCGTTTTCATGGCGACAATGCCGACGCCTGCCCGGGTGAGTGCGTCGATACCTTTCCTTATCTCATCTTTCTGCAGCTGAAGGTAATTGATTACGATCATGACCGCGTCTATCCACCCGGCGTCAGCCACCTGGCTGAGGAACTGGTCGCCGTTAAAGAGATGGGAGGTGAGACCGAACAATCTGATTTTTCCTTCCCTCTTTTTCTGCTCGGCCAGCCTTCTGATCTCGGGAGTAAGCTTGTCCGCGGTATTGATGTTGAAATAATAGAAAAGGTCAAGATAATCGGTCTTCATATTTTTAAGGGAAGAATCAATGGAGTCGCTGATCTGTTTGGGATCATACTTATTCATCGCCTTGGTGGCGATGAATACCTTTTTGCGGTCTTCGGGATATTTGCTGAAATACTGGCCGATGCCCAGCTCGCTGTTTCCGTTTGTGTAGCCGTCGGCGGTATCCCAAAAAGTAACGCCCATATTAAAACACATCCTTAAAAGGGTCTGATTGGTGGTCCAGTCTATGCCTCCACCCAGGGAAAGAATGGGCGCCTGCACGCCTGACTTTCCCAGGGTGCGTTCGGGCATCTTAATTTTGACTCCATCCTTTGAGGTCTCCAAAGCAAGCGCCCCGTCCGCAAGGCCTGCCGAGATAGCCAGAGATGCCCCGCCTGCCCCGGCAGCCTTTAAAAAGGTCCTTCTATCCATGCCCTTCTTTTCAATGCCCATTCCCATTCCCCTTTCTGAATTTATTCCTTTATTTCATCGCTACAGTTGCAGGCCTGACCGCCAGGCCGGTTAAGGCGAAGCTGCCCTTAAAACACTGGCAGTCCAGGACCCCAAAGTAAGTATTGAAATCCCATGCGTGCTGAGGATTGACTGAATAGTCGGTGCTGCACCAATAGCTGTCGTGCCGCAGGTTGTCGAAGGGGGCTGTGTTTTTGAGGCCCCATACCTCCTGGTCCCTTGGCTTTCCCCAGCCCGGCCGGGGGATCCCCTTTGTGTCATAGTACCCGAGATTGCCCAGCGATTTGTAAAAAAGGTGGCCCATCTCACTGGTTGTTATATTAAAACCTGCGGAGGTTGTGCCGTCATAACCATTCTTCCGTGCGTCATCCACCGCAAGCGGAAGCCGCCAGAAGCCTTTCCAGTTAACCCTTATCCCGGAATTAAATTTGTATGTCAACACCCCGGGGTCATTCAATTTAGAGACCAGGCTCATCTGCTGAGGCCACCTGTTATTGGGAAGGCTATAATCAAGCCATACCAGGCCCTGATCATCCTCATAAACAAGTTTGTAATCCTTGCCGTTATATGTGGCCGTTCCTATCGTAATTAATCCTGCCATGGCCGTCTCTGAGAAGCCAGCGGCGATAAACAAAATCAATAATAACATCCATACCCTTTTTATCATGGTAATACCTCCTTATCCTAAAAAACAGGGCCTAAATCTGAGACGCCGCGAAGAACGCGCTGCGTATGGCCTTCTGTACGTTGCCGCCCCTGTCGGTGCAGTCGCCGGCGGTAATGAACTGCCTGGCCGTGCTGAAAAACCTCAATGCCTCGTCACTCGTGGGCCTGAGGCCGGAGTAGATCACAATGCTGTCGCCCTGGATAGACTTTTCATTGCCTCTGGCATCAATGTAGGTGACCTTTCCCCCGGAAATGCCCTTGGCCATGGCCTCAGTGATATAATCGTAGTTTCTCAAAAGGTCATACGCCCACATTACTCCCTCCGGGTAGTGGACCCGTTCATTACGGTAGAGTTCTTTCTCGCTTGTCAGGACCGTTACATTATGGCCTGCCCTGGCCAGAAACATTCCGGTCTGTACGCCTCCAAACTCACCGCCGCCGATAAATACCACATTCTTGCCAAGGGACTTCTCGTTGGCGAAGACGTCAAAGAAATTCCAGACATTGCTGCCGTCGGCGCCCGGGATCTTCGATTTAACAGGTTCCGCCCCTGTAGCGGCCAGAACGGCATCATAGCCTTTTTTCCGGATCATTTCCGGGGTGGCCTCGGTGCGCAAAAGCACATCAACCCCCAGTCTGTCCATCTGGCGGATGAGGTAATCCTTGAAGTCTTTAAGCGGCCAGCAATAGGCAGAAAAATCCGCCTGCCGCATCAGTCCGCCCAGGTTGTCGTTCTTCTCATAAAGGGTTACCCTGTGGCCTCTTTCAGCGGCCGTGATGGCAGCCTTCATCCCCGCCGGGCCTCCTCCGATGACCGCTACCTTTTTTATAACGGCCGGAGACTTGATCAGCCTGACAAACGGCTCCGTGCCCAGCTGCGGATTTACAGAACACGTGTTGAACCAGGGCCCATCCATGGATACACCATGGCATTTGTTGCATTTGATGCATGGCACGATATCCTCGCCCCTGCCTTCATTGAGCCTCTCGGTATATTCCCAGTTGCTTATAAAGGCCCTGCACATGGCGACCATATCGGTCTTGCCGCTCGCGATAAACTCTTCGTTCAGCTCCGGTTCGAAGAAGCCTCCGTTGGGGGCTGTGATGATCTTTGCCCCGCTTTCCTTTATGGCCCGGGATGCATGGATGACCCTGGGGTCGCCCTTTTCCATTACAAAACCGCTGGCATGGTTATGTGCCCCGCCGGATGTCTTAAAGTACAATATATCGGCCGCCCCCTCATAGGCCTTTGCAATCTCAACGGCCTGCTCTATGGTATAGTGGCTTTTGACATTATAATCGAATGACTCGGGCTGGGTCTCCGGGTCTTTGACGTCCAGCCACATGATAATAAGGATGCCGGTTGCGTTTCTGACCGCATGCATCTGTTTGAGGAACAGGTCCATGTTTTTCTTGTCGAGCATGTCCGTGTATCTCTCACCCATGGTCACCACGTCAAAGCCCCGGTCCTCAAACTTTTTTGCACTCGTCACGATTTCTTCAATCGTACGGCCTTCGGGGCTGACTCCTGCGGCCAGGGAGCCCATGATATGAATGCCTTCTATCAGCTGGTCGATATAATTCCCGACAGCAGGGTCTTCCATGTCCCAGCTCAACCCGTGGGCCATGTCCCCTATGGCCTCAATGCGCTGCTGCCGGCCTCCCCCTCTGCTGATGTTGACGTTGACAATGGCGCCATTCCGGGCAAGCCTGGAATAATAGGCCCTGAGTTCCTCAACGGGCCAGGTCTCCGGCCCCTGTATGAAGTGGGGAATCCCACGGGCAACCAGCATCCGGTTCTTCAGGACCTTGTTTCTGATTTTAAGAGGCGACAAAACATGGCTGTACCTGTCGCTCCCGGCCTTCACAGCGGAGGCGCCTGATCGCTCCGATGCAATTGCAGCGCCTGTTTGAAAAACCGGGTCAATGGCACCGGCGAGGTTTTTCAGTCCCAGCGCTGATGTTGAAGTCACACCGGCGGCAATCAGAAATTGCCGTCTCCCCATAAGGGATTTAATTAGACTCATGATCCCCTCCCTTTTTATTGATTGTTAATCATATTAAATAGTCATTTTATAATGAAGCTGACTGGAGGAATTTTGCATCGCTCCAGGATGAAAACATGAGGCTGATAAGACATGAATAGACGCATAATCGGACAATTGATTTGGGGTGTCAATATAAAACACGGCAAATGAGCTTTGTGTCATAAGGCCGTGAAATATTTTGGACTGCTAACTCAATATAACTAATTTAATATTGATTGGATGCCTTAACCATTAAAACAGACAAGCTTTAATCTTTCCCGGAAAAAATTATTATGTAAATAATGCTTGCTTTTATCTGAAACAGGACTATAGTAAAGACAATCAATAAAGGCTCACCTTTAATGGTGGGCCTGTTTCGTTCTAAGGGAAAGATCTATTTGTCAGAAAGTCAAAAGTGGCATCCTTAAGTATGTAAACATGATAATATTTGAAAGGAGGATGTCACAATGGCTAGTGGAATCGTAAAGTGGTTTAATGAAAGCAAGGGTTATGGCTTCATCGAGCAGCAGGGCGGCAAGGATGTATTTGTTCATCATTCAGGGATAAATGCAACCGGCTTCAAGTCTCTAAATGAAGGCGACCGTGTTAATTTCGACATCGAGCAGGGCCAGAAAGGCCCCGCAGCGATAAATGTTAAAATAGCAGATTAAATCCGCTGTAAAAATCGAAGGGCGCTTTATCCATCAAGGGTAAAGCGCCCTTTTTATTTTTGTTTTATGCGATAGCCGGATTGCTGTATTAAATAAAAGAGCTGGCTGTAAGCCGGCTCTTTCATGGATGAAATTATAATGAGTGCCCTATCTTGGCGCCGGCCGAGATCGCCTCCACTATGTAGCCCGGATTGTCGGCATCGCCTATGGCATATACCTCTTTTGCCTTGCCCTTCATGCTGTTGAAGAATGAAGTATCAGGCTTGAGCGGGAGGGCCGTAATTATCTTGTCTCCCTCAATCAGCTGTTCCTTGCCGTCCTTGGTTGTCACCACAAGGCCCTTGCCGGTTATCTCCTTATATTTGACTTCCGTGACAAATTTTACTCCGTGGTCCTTCAGCCAGTACATGAGGTATGGCTTGATAAAGACCTCCAGGAGCCCGTCGCCGATATCCTTTTCAGTGCCTTCATCAACGATTGTAATATTCCTGCCCATGTGAAGGAGGTATTCAGCGGTCTGGCACCCGTGCAGCCTCCCGCCCATAATAACAACATTCTTTCCAACGATCGGCCTCATGACCAGTGGGAGCAGTGAAAGCTTTCGAAGGAGGTCAGGCGAGAAAAACTGAAGGAACCATTTGCCCATGTGGTGCATCCTCTCGCTGGTAGAGACCTTTAACATTTTGTCAATACCGGGGATTTGGGGGACATTGTGAGTCCCGCCTGTTGCAACAATAATCACATCAGGCTTTACCTCATCAACAACGGCAGGCGTGACTGTTTTGCCCGTATGGACCTCAACTCCGGCTTTTCTGACCTGCCTGTCAAGGTATTTGATAAGCCCGGGGATGTCCTCCCTCTCCGTGCCCTTGACCATGGATGCGAGACCCATAGAGCCGCCGAGCTTGGACATTTTATCAAAGAGCACGACCTTATGACCGCGCAGTGCAAGGACCCTGGCTGCCTCCATGCCTGAGGGGCCGCCTCCGATAATCATTATCTTCTTTTTGACTGCCGCCGGTTTGATCTCATATTCCCGTTCCTTCCCGAATGACGCATTTACCCGGCAGATAACAGGTTTGAAGTGCTCACCGGCGTCAAAGCATGTAATACACGAGTTGCACGGGTTGATATCCTCTATCCTGTTCTCGAGTACCTTTTTCGGGAGTTCCGGATCGGCAAGGAGCCTCCTGTTCATGCTTATTATGTCGGCCTGGCCCTTCTTTATTGCCTTATTGCCGTTATCCCAGTCCATCTTGCCGCACACTATAACAGGCACATTGACAGCCTTCTTTATCTCGGCGGCCATCAGGATGTTGGCCTGTTTTCCGTGTTCCTTGCTGTATACCAGGTCATCCTCTTCGCATTCGCTTCCGGGATAGAAATAGAGATCCGGGAAGTGGAGGCTTTCACGCCTTTTATTATCATTAACATATTTGTAATATTCCGCCCTTATCTCAATGGCATCAGCGCCTGCCTCGACAAACATCCTGGCAAACTGCTTGGCCTCCTCGATCGTAATACCGTCCTTGAGGTTGACCTCCATGCCGTTCATAAGTGCTATAATCGGCCAGTCCTTGCCGTTGCGTCTCTTGATTTCTTTTATGATATTTACAAAGAGTCTTGCCCTGTTCTCCATGGTCTGGGGCCCGTATTCGTCCGTCCTCTTGTTCCATGCCCTTGAAAGGAAATTGTTAAGCAGGTGGTTGCACCCACCGTTGATCTCTGTACCGTCGAGGCCGGCCTTTTTAAATCTCTCCGCGGTACTCGCGAAGAGATCTACCATATCCTCCAACTCAGGAATGGTAATCTCTCTGGGCTGATTGAAACGCGGTATCGGAGAAATCTCATTCGGTATTGATGATGCTGAAACGCCGGGAGGGGCCTGTACAAAAAGCGGCAGCATGGGGCCGAGATGAAACAGCTGATGAAAGGCCAGACAGTCGTATTTGTGAATGGTATCAGCCCATTTCTTCCATCCTGGGATAAACTCATCGGTCCGCATGCGGTATCCGGGCATCGGCGCATCAATATCCCTTGTAAGAGGGCTCACGGCTGAAGATACAAGGGCTGCGCCCCCCTTTGCAAGTGCCTCAAAATAGTCAATATACTTGTCGTTTATTGCACTTTTTTCAGCCGGGTCATCCCAGAAGAACCCGGTCCCGTTTTTCATCATCCTGTTCTTCAGGCGCACCTTGCCTATGTAGATAGGTTGGGCTAAATATTCGAATTTTGTATTACTCATAATATATATCCTCACTTTTTAATAAGCTTATAAAAAATTATAAAGGGCATAATCTGACAATTGGGCTGGGGTGTCAAGGGAAAAACATAGGCGAACACGGGTATTTATAACTAAAACGGCAAATTTGAGAGGTGATCAAGCTCCTGAAAAATGATGGCATGAAAAGACATTTCGGGCCAGGGGATAGGAAACAAGAGGTCACCCGTGGCGGATGACCTCTATGTTTTCATTACGGCGGCGAAAATGAAACTGCCGCCTGTTTCTGTCTTACATTTATAAAGGCTTTACCGTGATCTTTCCCGTATATGTTGTGCCGGCAGATGGCGTTATGTCTTTTCCGTCCACCTGGACCTTGCCCTTGACGGTCCCGCCGTTTTCCACGGTCAGGCTGGACATGGAGGATGCGCCTGTAACATTCCATGTGGCCCCTTTCTTAACGGTCATCTTCACGCCGTAATAGGTCTTCCAGGAATCATTCTGCACCCACTTGCAATCCTCTTTTTTAAATTCGGACCAGAGCCTGTTCCATTCCTCAACGGTGCCGGATACTACCGCGCCGTTCAGTGTGGCGCCGTTATCCAGGGAAAGGGTCATTATGCGCTGATAATCCATGTGCTTGACATCAGCCTTTACGTTCATATTTTTCATAGAGATGGCAATGGGCTTTACCTCTGCGCCGTCGCTCTCAGCCTTGAGGAAATTTCCCATGCTGTCGCTGTTGAGAACGGTCATTATTGCTACTCCGCTGAAGGAGTCGAATTTGGCGTTATCAAAGTTCACGACGGCGCTTGTGCTCTTCACAAGAAGCGCTGCTCCCATTATATAGTTGATGTAGGCATCGACAGCCTTGCTGATGTGTTTTGTATAATCGCGGGTGCTCTTCAGATTCCTGCTGGTAGCCAGCGTGCTGTTAACCACATTGAGTGTCCCGCAGTCGGCAGCTGCCTTGCCCTGGCCCATCATGTCAGGGGCATGCATCATGACTGCATTACGGCCGGCGGTAATAACTGAACCGGCGGTGGTTTTCTTCCCCAGGTTATATTTGACGACATCTGCCGGAGCGGAGGCGCCGTCAAGGACATGGACCTCTCCGCTCTTGGAGATGATGGCGCCGATCTCAGCGGACTCCAGGGTGCTGCCGTACAGCCATACGCGGCAGTCGAAGTCGGCATAGGTGCCGTATCCGCCATGCTGGGCAACTGCCCTGGTGTTGTAGGCATAGAGGTCAAGGCCGGGTTTTTGAGCAGCATCGGTAGAAAGTGAGGCCCAGCCTTCGGTTGTAACCGTTGAGTTGAAATAATATGTTTTGCTTGTGCCGGTAGACATATTTGCCCTGGCGATACCGCTGATCAGAAGGGCATTATTTGAAAATGGCTCAGTCTGCTTTGTTGTAAACTGATTGCTGCCTGTCTGAGTAACAATTGAGTCGTTGACGATAAGCTTTGCATCGCCGCCGGTGTTGGTTACATAGCGCTGGGCGCCATCAACCACCAGTTCGGAATTCTTAATATACATTGTTGCGCTATCGCTGACAGATGTGGCAGCGCCGCCGCTGTCCTTGGAGTCTGCCTCCCTGGTGACGCCGAGTTTTATTTTGCTCTTATCAATTGTTACAATGGACTTTGCGCCGGTAACGACGACACCGTTGAATGTATAGTCTCCACTGGTAAGGTCCAGGCCCTGGATAGTGATCCCGTTTGTATCTGACTTGATATTAGCCTTGTATTTTCCGGCTTCATATTCCTTGCCTGTGTTTTGAACGCCGTTTTCAATAAAGATTGCAGCCTTGCTGGGCGCACCGCCCATACCCATGCCGCCGCCGCCGGGAGGCCCGCCTGCTCCGCCGGGCATCCCTCCACCGGCACCACCAGGCATTCCGCCTGCTCCGCCGGGCATCTCTCCAGGTGCACCACCTGAAGGCATTCCGCCTGGCGCACCGCCCGAGGGCATGCCCATGCCGCCGCCCGAAGGCATGCCGCCCGGGGCGTCTGCGGCCAGCACGCCGAACGTGCAAACGGACAAGAGCAGAGTCATGATAAACAACAGTGAAAATACGCATTTCAGTTTTTTTGCCATAGAAATTTACCCTCCTAAGTTTTTAAGTATTTATGTCGACCTTGCCAATAAGTTGCCCTGCGGGAAACCTCCATAGAATCCGGGCCTGATTTTAAGGGTCTGCCGGGGTGTTTGCCTGCAGGTTTCGTTGATACTATACCCCTATTCAGGAGACTTCAATAAAAATTCTGTGAAGATTTCGCGGGGATAAAGCAGCCGGCTGGCTGGCAAACCTGAAGGATGAGTGGGGTAAATGGGAGAGATCATTTGAACGGGATATCGAGGCTGTATGTGTCTTCATCCCAGCGGCGCTCAATATCGAATCCCAGCTTGTCGAACAGCCGGAGCATAGGCTCGTTATCGAGGAGGACTTCAGCAGTGAAACCCAGAAGGCCGCGCTGCCGGGCAACAGCTGTAAGATAGAAGAGCATCTCCGTGCCCACGCTTTTATTCTGATAGCTGTCTCTGACAACAATGGCCACCTCGGCGGTATGCCTATCGCGGTTCAGGAAATACTGGGCCAGTCCGACTAAAATCTCATTGTCCCCCTCTTTGGTCAGTGCGGCTATTGCCATATCTTTTTCATAATCAACCGGCAGATACTGTTGCAGCTTCTCATGGGGCATCTCGACCCTGTAGGACATAAATCTCTTGTGTATGCTTTTGGGCGAGAGGGAATAGAAAAAGTCCTTCATCAGCCCTTCATCGGTTATCTTCATGGGCCGGAGGAAGATCTTGAGGCCCTTTCTGGTGGTGCGGAAGGTCTCCAGATACTCGGGGTATATACCCCTGGTTCCCGGCATGAAGACCTGGTCTTCATAGATAAGGTGAGCCTTCTTTGCCTCCTCCAGGAGCCAGACCTGAAAATCCGGGTGGGCTATAGCGATAAGCGCCATGGCCCGCTCCCTGACGTTTCTGCCGTGGAGATAGGCAATGCCGTATTCCGTGACCACGTAGTGGATATCCCCGCGGGTGAGGGTGATCCCCGTGCCTTCCTTCAGAAAAGGGACTATCCTTGACACCTTTCCGTCCCTGGCGGTAGAGGGGAGAATGAGGATGGTCTTGCCCCCCTGCGCTACTACGGCAGCGCGCATGAAGTCGGCCTGGCCTCCAAGTCCGCTGTAAATGGTCTTTCCTAGAGACTCCGCCGTCGACTGGCCGGTAAGATCGATCTCCAGGGCGGTGTTGATCGCTGTTATGTTCTTAATCTGGGATATGATAAAGGGATTATTGGTGTATTCTATTGTTTTGAACTCGATACTGGGGTTGTCGTGTATGTATTCGTATGTCTCCTTGTTTCCCATGCAGAAGGAGGCCACCGTCTTCCCCTTATTAATATTCTTGCGTCTGTTCGTTACAACCCCTCTCTTCATCAGGGCGGTTATGCCGTCAGACAGAAGTTCAGTATGGACTCCAAGATCTTTCTTCGTGCCGAGATTCGCCAGGACAGCATTGGGCAGGCTTCCATAACCCACCTGTATCGTGTCGCCATCCTGTACGATCCTGCTTACATACTTGCCCACGCTCTGGGCGATCTCATCCGGTATATCATTCTCATATTCCAGAAGGGGTTCATCGAAGGGGACAACAAAATCCACATCGGAGATGTGGATAAACCCGTCTCCGTGCACCCTTGGCATCTGAGGGTTAACCTGGGCTATCACCACGGAAGCGGCCTCTATTGCAGCCTTTACTATATCCACGCTCACGCCGAGGCTCATGTTGCAGTGCACATCGGGGGGCGACGTCTGCACAAGGGCTACATCTATGCGGATTGCCCGGCTGCGGAAAAGGCCCGGCACCTGCGACAGGAAGACAGGGGAATAGTCCGCCATTCCCCTATTGATCGCCTCCCTGGTGTTTGAACCTACAAAGAATGAATTATGGCGAAAATTCGACTTAAACTTCTCCGACGCGTAAGGGGCCAGGCCGAGGGTCCACACATGAAGCACCTCGGCATCGAGCAGGGCCTTGGGGTTTGTTGAAACATAATCAATAAGGGCCTTTACAAGATGCTGGGGCTCCCCGCAACCGGTTCCGATGAAGATCCTGTCTCCGCCGTGAATTGTGCTGAAAATCTCCTGCTCGGATACAAATTTCTCGGGGTATTTCTTCTTCATCAATTCCATTTCATTATTTTCCTTCAGCTCTTCCATATGGTCACCCTTCCGGTACATCTTGTGTTGATTATATGCAAACGAACAGGCAGGCTGCAAAGCAGCATTTTATTAATTGCAGTCAATTGATACGCTGGAGCGGGCGGGACATGAGAATATTTATTTGTCTCACCCTAATCCGGCCAAGCCGACAAAATTCCTCCTTCTTACAGGGGGAGGTTAGAAAGTTGTGTTAAAAGGAATATGAAGTTCGGGGACAATATCGTTCAATGTTAAAGAGAAAAACGGCGCGGTGAGGACCGTAGATGATTCCTCCGGAACAATAGCCTCTGACTGCCCGGCCTTTTTAAAACGCGATGCAAAATTTTTATCTTTCAATTGCGCGTCAAGATATTCGTCAAACCTGACATTGACTTTAGGCAGATATGTCTTCCCGGATGGTTTCTTATTCTCCGGATCGAGCCTGTTTCCCAGGCTTATCGATCCGGAGGGGTTTATACTATGGATTTTAATTATGATGCTCATAAAATTTATTCTATCATACTGTTAAAGTTTTAACAATCTTTCCGCGTTGCCGTGGCAGATTTTTTCCCTGTCTTCATTGCTCAGCTTGACTGATTCAATGAATTTGACAGCTTCCATGTTTGATTCGGCGTTGTAATCCACCGCGAAGAGTATCCTGTCAGGGCCCATGGCTGTGTGAACAAGCTGCAAGGCCGGCTCCCAGAACATCCCGCTGGTGCTGACATAGAAATGCTCCTTAAAGTATTCACTGGGTTTCTTTTTCATGTTTGTCGCGGACGGATCCGCTGCAAACATCCCGGTTCTCCCGTCCTTCTCGTTTGTCCAGCGATTGTCCAGGCGCCACAGCTGGAAGGGAATGCTTTCCCCAAGGTGCCCGAGTATTATCTGGAGGCGTGGATATTTCTCGAACATCCCGCCCAGGATCAGGCGAAGGGAATGGAGGCTGGCCTCCGCGGCAAATCCCCACATGGAACGGGAGAGTATGGGGTATTTAAGATAGGGGTTTATCATATCTTTCCCGGGCACCTTGGGATGCAGGTAGATGGGAACCCCCAGCTTTTCGGCGGTTTCCAGAAACGGCCAGTATTCAGGGTCATCAAGAAAGGTCCTGTCCTCGGCGCCTATAAGCGCGCCCTTGAATCCCAGCTGGGTAACGGCCCTCTCCAGTTCGCGTGCCGCCTCCTGCGGCTCATGGAGGGCCACTGAGGCAAAGCTTGAGAACCTTGTAGGAAATCTTTCTATAACATTAGCAAAGGCGTTATTGGTCTCTATGGCCCAGGCCTTGGCCTCTGCGGCAGTTGACTTATCTCCGGGCATCAGGGTCGCGGAAAGCACCTGCATGTCTATACCGGCATCGTCCATATCCTTCAGCCTGTCGGTTATCTGGGCTACGCCCTCCTTTGTAAAATGCTCCTCAACGGCAATCTTTTTGATCCTTTTGCCCTGGCCGTCCGCGGCGTGGGCGGTTGAGGTGCCTTGGCCGGTTATTCTGCCGTCGATGCCTTTCCTGAATGATAAACCTGTACCGGCGCTGAATGCCATGAGAGATAGCAGGTGTCTTAAAAAGGTCCTTCTTGAGTTTCCGGTTTTCATAATAAACCCTCCTGTTTTAAAGTTAATTATATTTTTATTCGAAATGTTTTCTCCCCTCTTAAGGTAGGAGGGGTCGGGGGAGTTATGGTAAAATGAAAAATCCTTAACGTAACCCCTCCAGACTCACCTTATTGTAAGGGGAGGTGAAAGGAAAAGATTCTTTCTCTTCTACCACTAAAGGCTTCAAGCAGAAGTGGTTTACTTTTTCATATAAGGACCTTTTTTAAAAACCTGCCCGTATATGACTCCCTGATTCCCGTTATCTCTTCCGGAGTGCCGGCAGCCACAAGGTATCCTCCCCTGTCCCCTCCCTCCGGCCCAAGGTCTATTACGTAGTCGGCGGTCTTTATTACATCCATGTTGTGCTCAATAACCACTACGGTATTATCAAGCCCTACCAGATGGGTCAGCACCTCGAGGAGCTTCCTTACATCATCGAAGTGGAGCCCGGTCGTGGGCTCGTCAAGGAGATACAATGTCCTTCCGGTATCCCTCTTGCTCAGCTCCCTTGAGAGCTTTATCCTCTGGGCCTCACCGCCCGAAAGGGTCGTGGCAGACTGGCCGAGCCGGATATAGCCGAGCCCCACATCGTAAAGGGTCTTCAGCTTCCTTTTTATATTGGGTA
>Ga0209287_10000400_pt1 | contig 27034 bp, 21 predicted proteins | sample PPLLak3cmMay2015_2_FD_187255 | JGI IMG/M metagenome (GOLD analysis project Ga0209287, IMG submission 187255) | Freshwater sediment microbial communities from Prairie Pothole Lake near Jamestown, North Dakota, USA - PPLs Lake P8 Core (1) Depth... | ecosystem: Environmental > Aquatic > Freshwater... | reverse complement strand
CCCGCTGTCGATGCCTGGAACCGCCTTATGGAGAGATTCCACCGGGAAGGAGCCATGAAGGAGTTTGTCGAAAACCGGCCCGAAAATCCCCATATAAATTATTCGAGGAACCCGGTTTCAGGCATAAGGGAGCTTGAGCGGTTAATGGAATCGGTGGAGTCGGCGCTTCCGTCCGTGAAAGCGCCGGCTCTCGTGGTGCAGGCTCACGATGATCCCGTAGTAAGCTCCAGGGGCTCAAAGAAAGTTTACGAGCTGCTCAGCTCGGAAAACAAGTCTTATATTGTATTGAATATCAATCGTCATGTCATTGTAACAGGGGAGGGGGCTCACCTGGTACATAAAGCGGTGGGGGATTTTATCGGAAGCCTGATGAAGGTAAAAGGTAAAGAGTGAAGGGTTAAAAGACGTGAGGCGTGAAAAGCCGTAAAGCGTGAGAGTGTGAGAGCGTAAGGCGTGAAAAGCCGAATATCGAATATCGAAAAGTGAAAAAGCCGTGGGGCGTAAGGCGAAACGACTGTAAAGGGTTAAAAGTTAGAGGCCAACGCCTGATGACTGATAACTGGTAACTGACAACTGAAGACTGAAGCAACCATAAACCATAAACCACAAACCAATTCATTGCTCCTTGTTCCTTGTGCCGTTAACCTTTTTTATTCGACATTCGATGTTCGATATTCGGCTGTCAGCTTTCCGACTTAAGCTCTTTTATCTTTGAAATATCCTGCTCTTTCCCGAGCAGGATAAGAACATCGCTGTCTTTAATCAGAAAACTTGCAGGGGGAACCAGCACAAAGTTTTCGGGGACGAGCTCTTTTATGGCGATTACAAAAACATTATATCTCGCCTTGAGATCCAGGTCTCTTAATGTCTTTCCTATAAAGGCGCGCGGCGGATCGACCTGGAGAAGGTTATAATCTTCCGCAAGCGGAATAAAGTCGAGTATGTTGGGTGTGGAGAGCCCTCTTGCTACTCTCACTGCCATGGCCATTTCAGGCCGGATGATTTCGGTTGCCCCTATTTTTTTCAGTATTTTTGCATGGTCGTCGTCCAATGCCTTTGCCAGTATTTTTTTAACCCCTATTTCCTGAAGGTGAAGGCAGACCAGTATGCTGTTGCTGATCCTGGAGCCTGCGCTGAGCACCACGCTGTCCATGTTTTCAAGACCCAGGGCTTTAAGCTTCTCCTTGTCGGTGGCATCCATGACGATTGCCTCAGTGCAGTAAGGGTCTATCTCCTGTATGCGGTTTCTGTCCTGGTCTATTGCTATAACTTCGTTCCCGTCTTCAAAAAGGGCTTTTGCGACATGGAATCCGAATTTTCCGAGGCCTATTACTGCGAATCTTTTCATTTTTATCTCCTTTAACCTACCATGAGATTCTCTTCGGCATACTCGATTCCCATCGGCGCTTCGGCTGATGTTATTACGTATGAAAATGTAAGTACGCCGACTCTTCCGATCAGCATGGTTATTATCAAAAGGAATTTTCCGATACTGTTTAATCCTGCTGTTGCACCCATCGAGAGACCCACCGTTCCGAAAGCCGATACCGTTTCAAAAAGGTAAGAAGAAAAACGGTTCGCGTTTTGAATCTCCCCGTGCCCGAAGTGATCCGACATGAGAAGAAGAAAAAAAACAAGTATGACAAAGGTTATTGAAAGCAGAAATATCGAAACACTCTTTGAAATGCTCTCTTTTCCGAGGCTTTTCTTAAACGCGTTGACGGTGGTGTTTCCCCTGATCCGGTTTTTTACCAGTGTGAAAAGAACAAATAAAGTGGTTGTTTTTATCCCTCCCCCGCATGAGCCGGGGGATGCCCCGATGAACATGAGGAGAATGAGAAGAGAGGTGGCGCTTTCGCTTAATACCGAAAAATCGACGGTGTTGAATCCGGCTGTCCGGCTTGTAATTGATTGAAACAGCGATGCCAGTATGCTTGTCGTAAGGGATAACCCTTTAAGAGAGTTGTCCGGTTCCATCAACAGGAACAGGATGGTGCCGGAAACAATAAGAATGACGGTAGTTATAAGAACCGATTTTGTCTGAACCGACACCTTGACCCTTTTGCTTCTTTTTTTAACGGCAAGGTTGTAAATTTCAAACACAACAGGGAAGCCTATTCCGCCCAGCACAATGAGTCCGCAGATCGTTAAGTTCAGGATGTACGATCCGGTGTAGTTCACCAGGTTGTTGCTAAAAAGGGCAAAACCGGCATTGCAGAAGGCTGAAACAGAGTGGAAAACAGCCATGTAGAGAGCCTCTATCGCTGAAAATTCCCTGTTCCAGTGAAAAAAAAGAAGAAGAGCCCCGGCGCCCTCGACAAGAAAGGTGAAGATGAATATCGATTTTATAAGCCTGTATATATCTTTTCTCGGAGTATGGGCGAAGGTCTCCTGCATTGCCATTCTTTGCCTGAATGATACGACCTTTCCCAGGAACTGGAACAATAACACCGATACGGTCATTATGCCGAGACCCCCGAGCTGGATAAGAACGAGGATAACCAACTGCCCGAAAAAAGTAAAATAAGCGCTTGTATCGACTACGGTCAGTCCTGTAACGCAGACGGCTGAGGTTGATGTAAAGAGTGCGTCGATAAAGGCGATATTTCCTGATGTTGTCGAGAAAGGGAGCATAAGCAGGAATGCGCCGGCCAGCATAGCGGCCATAAAACTGAACAGAAGGAAAGAGGCCGGGCTCAATTTCCTTAATCTGTTTATTATAGGATTGCTCATAAAGGATATAAGTGATGTATAATTGTGAAAGGCAACGACAAATAATGATATGTGTGGTCGGGACGACTGGATTTGAACCAGCGACCCCAGCGTCCCGAACGCTGTGCTCTACCAGGCTGAGCCACGTCCCGACTTACAGGTTGTCCTATTTATTCCAGTATTAATTTGTTGTCAATAGACTTTGTTTTATTTTGCCGCGCTTGGTCTCTGGTTTCCGGTTTGTGGTTAAAAAACCGAATGTCGAATGTCGAACATCGAATATCGAATCAAAAAGGTTAAAGGCACAAGGAACAAGGGGCAATGAATTGGTTTATGGTTTGTGGTTGCTTCAGTCTTCAGTCATCAGCCATCAGTCTTCGGCTTTCGATATTCGATGTCCGATATTCGGCTTTTCACCTTTTACCGTTTTCCCTTCAATGGATTCCTGATCATGATCGTTTCATCTCTGCCGGGTCCAACAGAAACAATATTTATTGGTATTTCAGTAAGTTTTTCAATCTTTCTTAAATAGTTCCTTGTTCTTTTCGGAAGCTCTTTAAGGCTCCGTATTCCTGATATATCCTCATCCCATCCGGGCATCTCTTCGTATACCGGTTTGCACGCGGAAAGAACCTTGAGAGAAGCCGGGAAATCCTTTATCAGTTTTCCGTTATATTCATATTCTGTGCATATCTTAAGGGTTTTAACGCCTCCGAGGACATCCAGCTTGGTTATGGCAAGGCCGGTTAAACTGTTTAATCTTGCCGCGTTTCGCAGAAGAACGGTATCGAGCCATCCGCATCTTCTCTTTCTTCCTGTTGTCGCGCCGAATTCAGCTCCCTTTTTTTGTATGTAGTCGCCTGTTTCATCAAGGAGTTCGGAAGGGAAGGGGCCCTCGCCGACCCGTGTGGTATACGCCTTTACAATGCCGATTATGCCTGATATCTCCTTAGGTCCTGTGCCTGAGCCGCAGCACGCATTACCTGCAACCGTACTGGATGAAGTCACATACGGATAAGTGCCGTGGTCTATATCCAGATGGGTTCCCTGGGCTCCTTCAAAAAGAACATGTTTTCCTTCCTTCATGGCCCTGTGGATGACAACGGAGATGTTTGTTATATAGGGAGCAAGCCGCCTTGCGTATGCAGAGTATTCCTCTATTATATTCCGGGCGTCGAGAGCTTCACAGGAAAGATATTTTTCGAGTATGAAATTCTTTTCGGGAAGGATGGATGAAAGCCTTTCCTGGAAAACCTCGGGATCGGTCAGTTCGGTGAACCGTATCCCGCTTCGTGATACCTTGTCGTCATAACAGGGGCCGATTCCGCGTCCTGTTGTTCCAATCTTGTTTTTCCCCTTCATGCTTTCGGATGCCACATCTATGTTTTTGTGGTAAGGCATAATGACGTGAGCTTTTTCACATATCATGAGATTGCCGGGATCTACCTGCACCCCTTTTCCCTTGAGATAATCTATCTCATCAAGAAGCACTTTTGGATCGACTACAACGCCGTTTCCGATTATGCAGGTTTTTTTTTGAAGGATGCCGGAAGGAACAAGGTGGCTTATGAATTTTTCACCGTTTACCACCATCGTATGGCCAGCATTGTTCCCGCCCTGAAACCGAACCACGATATCTGCATATTCGGCAAGCAGGTCGACTATTTTGCCTTTGCCTTCATCACCCCATTGAGTTCCGACAATTACTATATTAGCCACAGCTATAACTCCTTTCGTCAGTCTTTTCTTTTTTGCCTTTTACATTCGATATCCGATTTACCCGTGTAACAGGCCCGATATTCGGCTTTTTCACCCTTTACCCGACCGGGCGGCAGCCGTCTTTTTTTAAAAAACCCCTGCATCAGGTTTCTGCAATCTTCTTCACAAATACCCGATATTATATCAGTTTTATGATTCAGTCTTTTATCTTCCGCAAAGTTATATATAGAGCCCGCCGCTCCTCCTTTCGGATCATATGTTCCGAAGACAACTCTTTTTATTCTTGCGTGGATTACTGCGCCCATGCACATTATACATGGTTCAACCGTTACATAAAGAACCATATTTAATAGCCTGTAATTCTTTATTTTATTACCTGCTTCACGCATAACAAGAATTTCTGCATGAGCCGTTGGGTCGGAAAGTGATATTGTCCTGTTGTATCCGGACGAAAGGACCTCTCCTTTTTCGGCGACAAGTACTGCACCTATAGGAACTTCGCCCTTTTGTCCAGCCATTTTTGCCTCGCCTATGGCCAGCCTCATGTATTCTTCATGCGTCATGTTCTTTGCTTTTCTTTTACCCTTCGCGTCCTTCGTGTTCTTCGCGGTTCAATCTTTTTATTCCATATTTCATTCTTTTCGATGTACGATCTTCGATATTCGGCTTTTTAAAACCGCCCGCTTCGCTCAAGACGCTTTTCCAGTCATCAGCTGTCAGTTTTCAGGCTTTGGCCTTGAATTTTTAACCCTTTACAGTCATTTCGCCTTACGCCTTACGCCTTTTTCACTTTTCGATGTTCGATATTCGGCTTTTCGCGCCTTACGTCTTTTCAGCTTTTCGATATTCGATATCCGGCTTTTCCCTTTTTCCCGCTTGACAATATCATGACTATATCTTATTAACAGCCCAAATTTCAAATCAATTCATTTAGCGCCCGTAGCTCAGTTGGATAGAGTGCCGGACTACGAATCCGTAGGCCGCAAGTTCGAATCTTGCCGGGCGCGCCAATTTGTAAAAAAAGGGCTGCATGTGCAGCCCTTTTTTTATGTTTAATATATCGCTGATGCTTGTTGCAAACTTAGTATAAATGTTATATCTAATATCCTAAATAATAAGAATAATCCTTCTGGTCTCACTGTAATCCAGAGGGCGGAGCTATAGTTGTAAAATGAAAAAGCAAAAAAGATACATGGGGAGTTTTGCGTAACATCTGATTAAAGGGCCAGCATAGTTAATAGGTATTGTCCTTTTGCAAGAAATTTTCTCGAAACATAATAACACCCAGCCAGACCTAAATAGTAGTTATGCAGAGATATCATAAGAGGATAAAATGAAAACAGCCTTGATAACAGGAATAACCGGTCAGGACGGAGCCTACCTTGCTGAATTGCTTCTTAAAAAGAGGTATGCAGTTCACGGGATAAAACGGAGGGCATCCTCGTTCAATACCGGAAGGGTTGACCATTTATACAGGGATCCCCATGAAGAGGATGTAAGATTTTTCATGCACTACGGAGATATGACCGATTCAGCAAATCTTATCCGTATCATCCAGGAAGTCCGGCCTGACGAGATATACAATCTTGCGGCCCAGAGCCATGTCCAGGTGTCTTTTGAAACACCTGAATATACTGCTAATACTGATGCTCTTGGCGCCCTGAGGATTCTCGAGGCGATAAGAATCCTCGGCCTCGAAAAGATAACCCGCTTCTACCAGGCTTCATCCAGCGAGCTGTACGGGAAAGTTTGTGAGATTCCCCAGACCGAGCGCACACCGTTTTATCCCAGGTCGCCTTATGCCTGTGCCAAACTATACGCGTACTGGTGCACCGTGAACTACCGTGAGGCTTACGGCATCTTTGCCTGCAACGGGATTCTCTTCAACCATGAATCTCCGCTGCGGGGCGAAACATTTGTTTCCCGCAAGATAACACGCGCTGCGGCACGGATTGCGCTCGGCCTGGAGAAGAAACTTTTTCTGGGAAATATGGATGCGCTAAGGGACTGGGGCGATGCAAGAGATTTTGTGAGGGCCCAATGGCTCATTTTACAGCAGAAAAAACCGGATGATTATGTGATTGCTACCGGGGTGCAGCACTCTGTGCGTCAGCTCTGCGAATATGCTTTCAGGAAGTCCGGGATTGATATCGAATGGAAGGGGAGCGGAATCAGGGAGAAGGGGATTGTATCAGGCTTTGACACCCAAAAGATTGCAGAGGTAACCGGCCCCGGTCTTCGCGGAGAAAGACTTCGGAAGGGGCAGGCTGTGGTTCTTGTAGATTCCCGATATTTCAGACCTACGGAAGTCGATACCTTATTGGGCGACCCCTCAAAGGCAAAGAAAAAGCTGGGATGGACTCCTGAAATTTCTTTTGAAAAGATGATTGATGAGATGGTTGTAAACGATATTAAAGAAGCAGCGCGCGAATATATATGCAGGAGAAACGGCTTCGATACCCCTGCCTCCTTTGAGGCGAATATGTGATTTGGGAGGGTAAAAATTAAAGGATTCAAGGGGTCAAGGGTGAAAAGCCTTGAGGCGTAAGGCGTGAGAGCGTAAGGCGTGAAAAGCCAAATATCGAATATCGAATAGCGGGAAACAGGGAAAAGTAAAGGGCCCCTGATAACTGAAAACTGATAACTGATAAAATATGAATGCGTCCTGCAGAGAAGAAATAAAGATATGGCTTGAGACATGGAAGCATGCCGCCGCAGCTCTGGAAAAGATAAATCAGGGGAAGCTGCATGCGTATGATTACCGGAAAAACATGGCGGTCGTCGACGCGATGCTGCAATGGGCCTGTGATAATAAAAAATCGCGCCTGACAAGCGGGCTGGTGGAGCAGCAGCGTTATTTTATGAAAATCAGGGAAAAAGAAAAAAGTAATAAGCAGCAATGAATCCGTTATTTGAAGCAGGTCAGGAAATTCAGAGTTTCATGCAAGCCCGGGGATGGCCGTTTTGTTTTATCGGCGGACTGGCGGTGATCCGCTGGGGCGAGGTTCGCATGACACAGGATATAGATATTTGCCTGCTATCGGGATTTGGAAATGAAAAGATTTATATTGACCGGCTTTTGGAAATATTCAGGCCGAGGATATCGGATGCTGATGTATTTGCAATCAAAAACAGAGTATTGTTGTTTTCGGTTTCAAACGGAGTGGATATCGACCTGACATTTTCCGGGTTGCGTTTCGAAGAAAGGATGATTGAACGGGCCACCCCGTATCAATATTCTCCGGGATGTAGCCTGATCACATGTTCTGCTGAAGATCTTATCGTGCTCAAGGCGTTTGCCGGCAGAATGAAGGACTGGAGCGATATAGAGGGAATTATCACACGCAGTGGAGAAGGTCTTGATACCGGATATATATTTAGTCAGCTTGAGCCTCTCTGTGAAGTCAAGGAATCACCGGAAACAATTGAGAAACTTCATATTCTTTTATCATCTTTGAAGTAAGGTGAAAGAGAAAATTATTACCACGAAGGACATAAAAAAAGCGAAGGGACTTGCTGTTTCGGTTAATGAGGTCAGGGGTTCAAGCGACCACAAACCAGAGACCAGAGACTATAAACCATAAACCAGAATGATGAATAAAAATTCGAAAATATTTGTTGCAGGCCACAGAGGGCTTGTGGGTTCCGCCCTTGTCCGAAGGCTTGAAGAAGAAGGCTGTTCGAACCTGGTCCTGCGCGGTCATGCTCAGCTTGACCTTGAAAAGCAGGCTGATGTCGAAGCTTTTTTTGAAAAAGAACGCCCCGAATATGTTTTCATGGCAGCGGCTAAAGTAGGCGGAATTCATGCCAACAATACATACCCGGCTGAGTTTATCCATAATAATATCGCCATCCAGACAAACATAATTCATTCGGCCTGGAGGGAGAAAACAAAGAGGCTTCTTTTCCTCGGTTCATCCTGCATCTATCCCAGAGAATGCCCCCAGCCTATGAAGGAGGAGCATCTCTTAACTGGCCCGCTTGAAGCAACAAACGAGTCTTATGCTATTGCCAAGATCGCGGGAATAAAGATGTGCGAGGCGTACAACCGGCAGTACGGCACGAGCTATCTTGCCGCGATGCCGACAAACCTTTACGGTCCGAACGACAACTTCGATCTCGAGAATAGCCATGTTCTTCCGGCTCTCATCAGGAAATTCCATCTTGCTCTGCTATCCGCCGAAGGGAAAGAGGACGAAATCAAAAGAAACGAGCGGATATACGGGAAGATACCCGGAGACCACCCTCTTTGTCCGGCCTCCGTCACCGTCTGGGGCACGGGAAAACCTTTTCGTGAATTTCTTCATGTCGACGATCTTGCGGATGCGTGCGTGTTTCTGATGAATCTTGAAGAGAGAGCATTTGCTCAGCTTGTTGCAGCAGACAGAGTGCCACTCGTGAATATTGGTTTGGGGAAAGAAATAACCATAAAGGATCTGGCAGAGCTTGTTAAAACGATTGTCGGTTTCGAAGGCAAGATTATCTTTGATCCGTCGAAGCCGGACGGAACTCCCCGTAAACTCCTCGATGTTTCAAGAATGAAAACCCTTGGATGGCAGTCGGCAACTTCACTTTCCAAGGGAATACGCAGCACATACAAATTTTATTTAAAAAATGCAGTAGATCGATGTTTGTGAATCGTGAATCGTTGTTCGCTTTTCGATGTACGATGTACGTTTTTAGATATTCGATCTTCAGTTGTCTGATTTACGAATAACGATTCACGATATCCGGCTTTTCGATCTTCAGCTTTTCACTGATAACTGATTACTGTTCAATGTCTTTTTCCAGCCACAGACGGCTGTCATCATTCACGCTGATATCAAAGGTAATACGTTTATATGAAAGGTATAATTCTTGCTGGCGGGTCTGGAACACGCCTTTACCCTATCACAACCACCGTTTCGAAACAGCTTCTTCCGGTCTTCGACAAGCCGATGATCTATTACCCCTTGTCGATTTTAATGCTTGCCGGAATAAGGGAGATACTCATCATCTCGACACCACGAGATGTTCTTTTGTACGAAGAGCTTTTCGGCGACGGTTCGAAACTGGGTTTGAATATCTCTTATGCAGTCCAGCCGGATCCGGGTGGCTTGGCCCAGGCTTTTATCATAGGAGAATTATTTATCGGTAGTGACAATGTTTGCCTTATCCTCGGCGACAATATCTTCTACGGTTACGGCCTTTCCGGGATGCTTGAGAAAGCCGTCGAACTGAATGATGGCGCCATTGTGTTCGGATATTATGTTAAAGACCCCGGGCGGTACGGTGTCGTATCTTTTGATGACGACGGAAATGTTCTCGACATCGAAGAGAAGCCCCTGAAACCAAAATCTAATTATGCTGTGACCGGATTGTATTTTTACGATAATGCCGTAGCGCAGATTGCAAAAAGCCTGAAACCATCCGCCCGTGGTGAGCTGGAAATAACTGATCTCAACAGGGAATATCTGAAACTCGGCAAACTGAGAGTGGAGCTGCTGGGTCGGGGTATAGCATGGCTTGATACCGGCACCCACGAAAGCCTTCTGGAGGCCTGCAATTTCATTGCAACAATTGAACACCGGCAGGGTTTGAAGATCGCATGTATCGAAGAGATAGCCTTCAGCAAAGGTTATATTACCAAAGAAGAGCTGATCAAGCTTGCGCAGGTATTTAAAATGAATCATTACGGAGAATATCTAACCGACCTGGTCTCGCGGAAAGGATAAAATGCCCATTACTGTAAAAGCCCTTTCAATTCCTGATATTATTCAAGTTCAACCTATGGTTTTTTCTGACAACCGCGGCTGCTTTTATGAGATATTCAGGGAATCGGATTTCCATATTGCAAATCTGCCGGTACATTTACCCCAAGATAATTTTTCCTTTTCCAAAAAAAATGTTATACGAGGGCTTCATTATCAGAGATATCCGAAAACCCAGGGCAAGATCGTCACAGTGCTCAAAGGTCGCATCTTTGATGTGGCCGTCGATATCCGCAGAAATTCTCCCACATATTTGAAATGGATATCCGTTGAACTTGATGATGAAAACCGCTTTATGCTTTATATTCCACCCGGTTTTGCTCATGGTTTTTTGGCCTTGTCGGAATATGTTCATCTTATGTACAAATGCACAAATGAATATGATCCGAAGCTTGACGCCGGCATACGCTGGGATGATCCCGATATAGGCATAAGATGGCCTCTCAAAAACCCAGTTCTCTCCGCAAAGGATGAGAACCTGCCGTATGCAAGAGATGCGGAGATGCTATAGTGATCTGGCTTATCGGAAACAGGGGGATGCTGGGATCAGAAGTAGAATTTCTTCTTATCCGGCAAAAAAAGAACTATATCACTACGGATATGGAGGTCGATATAACGGATATGGGTCAATTGAAAGGATTTACAGCCGATAAACCGGTTTCCTGGATAATAAATTGCGCAGCCTATACCGCCGTTGACAAGGCGGAAGATGAACCGGCTCTTGCCTTTAAAATAAATGCGGAAGGCCCTTTGAATGTTGCGCAGATAGCCATTAAGAAAAATGCAAAATTAATCCATATATCAACCGATTATGTTTTTGACGGCGCTAAAGAAGGAGCATATCTCGAAACCGATTTTCCGAATCCGATAAATATGTATGGTAAAAGCAAATTAAAAGGTGAAAAGAATATCACCGAAACGACAAAGGCTTATTTCATAATCAGGACTGCTTGGCTATACGGGAAAAATGGAAATAACTTTGTTCGTACAATGCTTAGACTGTTCAAAGAGAAATCGGAAATCAATGTCGTAGCCGACCAATGGGGCAGTCCGACATACGCATATGATCTTGCAGAAGCCATCATCCGCATCATTGAAGTCAACCCGGTAACCTCCGGGCTTTATAATTTTACGAATGAAGGAAGGATAAACTGGCATCAATTTGCGACTGAGATATATAATCTTGCAAGAATAGAGGGTTTGACCGGCAGATCCGTACGTTTGCTGCCTGTTGAAACCAGTCAGTATCCGACGAAAGTAAAGAGGCCTGTTAACTCCTTCCTTTCAAAAGAGAAAATTTTGCGGGATTTCGATATAAGTCTCAAACCCTGGAAAGAATCTCTTGCCCGCTTTATGTCGACCCTGAAGCTCTCATAAAACAAAACTCAACACATCTTTTCATTTTCTGATTTTTAACCCTGTTTTTTAGGCTTTAAAAAAATGAATCTGACAATTATCGGAACAGGATATGTTGGCCTTGTTGCCGGAACAGGCTTTGCCAATCTTGGCAACAAAGTAATATGCCTTGACAATGACGAGGTAAAAATTGCTGCTCTTTTACGTGGAAAGCTTACGATTTATGAGCCCGGCCTCGAAGAGATTTTTAAAAGGAACCTTAAAACGGGGAGGCTTCTTTTTACGTCCGATGCAAAAAAAGCGGTTTGCGAATCGGATGTCATATTCATCTGCGTGGGAACGCCAACGAATCATCTGCAGGAAATTGACCTTATGGCGGTTGAAATGGTCGCTGTGATGATCGGAAGATTCATGAACGGCTACAAGGTTGTCGTAAACAAGAGCACGGTTCCTGTCGGAACTGCCATGCTTGTGAAAAATCTTATCAGGGCAAACCAGGGAAAAGCAATAGATTTTGACGTTGTCTCGAATCCGGAGTTTTTAAGAGAAGGCGCTGCCGTCAAAGACTTCGAAAACCCTGAAAGAATCATTATCGGCACGGAGAGCAAAAAAGCCGAAGAGATAATGATATCGCTCTACCGCTCGGTTGCGAGAACCGGCCGCCCGATAATGGTCACGGATGTTAGAAGCGCCGAGATAATAAAGTATGCCGGCAACGCGATGCTGGCGACAAGGATCAGTTTCATGAATCAGCTATCCTATCTGTGCGATAAAACAGGCGCCGACATAAAAGATGTTTCAAGAGGGATAGGTCTCGACAGCAGGATCGGCCCGCGCTTTCTGCATGCGGGCGTCGGATACGGGGGAAGCTGCTTCCCGAAGGATGTAAAAGCGCTGATATCCACTTTAAAAAAATACGGCTGTGATGCTGATCTTTTTGAGGCCGTTCACAATATAAATGAGAAGCAGAAGACTGTTGCCGTTGAAAAGCTTAAATCTGTTCTGCAGCTAAATGGCAGCACAATAGCCATATGGGGTCTTTCATTCAAGCCCAAGACCGACGACATCAGGGAAGCTCCTTCAATTAAGATAATCGAAGAGCTTAAGAGAATGGGGGCAAGTATCAAGGCGTTTGATCCTGTTGCAACCAGTCAAGCCAAAAAAGTTTTAAAAGAGGTTGCATTTTTTGATGATCCGTATGAAACGATCCGGGGATGCGACGTTCTCATTGTTGTTACGGAGTGGGATGAGTTCAGAAATCCTGACATGAATGCTGTAAAATCGCTTTTGAAAAAGCCTATCATCGTTGACGGAAGGAATATTTATGATCCGAAGGAGATGAAAAAGCTGGGATTTACCTATATCGGAATCGGAAGAAAATAACAGTTTTTCACTTTGTGCCTGTTTTTCTTTTATAACCCAAAACACAACACGCAAAACTCGAAACAGATCGTCGTGCGCTTTTAACTTGAATTCACCAATGTCTTCGCTTTAATAAGTAGATGTCGGATTCGCACCCTTTGGTTTGCCTTCACGATTATATTGAGGCGGCGAATCTCGAAGGGGGTGCTCCGGAAAAGAACCTCCCATCCAATTATCAGTTATCTAATATCACTCGATTTCGGTGATGGTCAATACAACCGGTTTTTTGCCGAGACCTTCCAGGATCATCCTATTTGAAGTTTCCCAGCTTAAATTTCCTTCCGCTTTTCTGAAAAAATCCTTCAGTTCCTTTCTCTGAGACTCGCTGAGAGACATATTTGCCCTTGCCTTGACGGTGTAATTGCCGTCGAATAAGCTCAGATTAATATTGCTCATGGGTGACCTCCTTTATATTGGATGGTTTTACCTTATGCGCTTTTTGTTAGTGAAGCTAACAAACCAACTTATAAATTAGTATATCTAATTATTTCGATATATTATATGCTAATTTCTGGAGGTAGTCAAGATGTATTTATAGATTTATTTAAAGATCATTGAGCAAATATTTGAAGCCATCGTTGTGATATTATCGGGGGGAAAAAGAGGGAATGGATACGGGTTTTCTGATATTACAGAACAACTGCCTTATCGACTACCATGCTTTTGTTATCCTGTTTAATAAAAGCGGCGGCTGTAACCGGATCATGTTCGAAAAAAAGAATCCAGTTTTTCTTCAGAGCCGTTGAAAGATATTCTTCCTTCTCCCTGATTGTTGTCAGCGGATAGTTGTCATAAGCCATGTGCCATGTGGAAGGAATGTGGGCGGAAGTCGGAATTAGATCGGCGCAGAAGAATAGAGATGCCTCTTTCCCCTTTACGAGGGGATGCTGCTGTCCTTTGGTATGACCATCCGTGACGAGAATTTCAATTCCGCGGAAAAGTTCACAAGGGCCGTCGAGCAGTATCAGAGCACCGGATTCTTCGAGAGGCAAAAAATCATCTCCCGTAAAACTTGACGTTTCCCCCGGCCCCGGATTTACCGCAGCTTCGAATTGCGTTTTCTGAATATAATATTTTGCATTGGGAAATGCCGGAACCAGCTTTTTCTTCCTTATTGTTGTTGAACCGCCGGCATGATCAAAATGAAGATGGGTGATGATAACATCAGTTATGTCATTTATTGTCAGCCCGTGTTTTGAGAGTGAAGAATCGGCATTAATAGAATTATCATCGATACGGTATATTTTTTTCATCTTTGCTGATAACTTGTTTCCCGGGCCGGTATCGACAAGTATATTTCTTTCTTCTCCCCGGATAAGGAGGGATCTTGCTTTCATCGGGATCAGATTATTATTGTCGGCAGGAATTTTCTTTTCCCAGAGCATTTTGGGAACAACGCCGAACATGGCACCGCCGTCAAGAAGAAAATCACCAAGTTCTAAGGAGGCGCATTCATAATCACCAAGTTTCATTTTTTTTCTCCACGCAAAAACAGGGACCTTTTCATAACAGATTATAAGGCCGGCAGGAGTAACCGGATTTGCCGTCTACCTCTGCCGGCTCTAAAGAGATGTTATACAAAACTCTCAACTCTTTTCCCTGTACTCGCATCCCTCGGTTATGCAATAATGGTAAGAGCCGCTTTTTTTGGTTGTTTTTTCAAGAAGAAATTTTGCGCCGCATGACGGGCATTCCTTTGCGACAGGTTTGTCCCAGGATGCGAATTTGCACTCCGGGAACCTGCTGCAACCGAAGAAAATTTTGCCTCTTTTTGATTTTTTTTCAAATATTTCTCCGGCGCAATTCTTTTCGGGGCATTTTATTCCGGTAGTCTGTGTCCGTCCGTTTGAATTTGATGAGAGAGTATTCCTGCATTCAGGATATCCTGAACAGGCAAAAAAATCACCGTATTTCCCATGTTTTAAAACCATCGGTTTTCCGCATTTCTTGCAAACCATATCTGTAGCTTCACTTGATGGTGGTGAAACCGGAAGTATGGCGCCCTTTTCATCTCTCTGGTAATCCCTTGAATATGAGCATTCCGGATAACCGCTGCAGGCAAGAAAATGGCCGTTTTTTCCGACCTTTATTTTCAGCTCCTTCCCGCATTCGGGGCATTTGAGGCCGGTCGGAAAACCGACACCCTTGACACTCAGCATCTCTTCCGAGGCTTTATCCAGTTCATTTTTGAAGGATTCATAAAAATGGTTCAGGACATCAAGCGCTTTTGCATCCATGCCTTCTATGCGGTCAAGATCATCCTCCATCCTGGCCGTGAAAGCCACATTGAAAATATTCGGAAAACTTGCTACAAGGAGATCATTCACAATAAACCCGAGCTCGCTGGGTTTAAAGTAACCTTTTAAAAAGTCGACATAACCCTTTTCGCGTATCGTTGAAAGAATAGCTGCATATGTGCTTGGACGTCCGATTCCGTTTTCCTCGAGCTCTTTTACGAGAGAGGCTTCTGAAAATCTGGGAGGCGGAAGGGTGAAATGTTGCTTTGGTTCGAGTTTATTGAGTTGCAAAGCCATGCCTTCTGATATATCAGGAAGCATTCTTTTCTTTTCCTCTTCCGTATCATCATCCGATGATATGTAAAGCGACATGAAACCGGGAAACCTGACCGTCGATCCATTTGCATTAAAAATATACTCGCCTGCCGATATCGATACGGTTACCTTGTCTATAACAGCCTGTGTCATCTGGGATGCCACGAACCGTTTCCAGATAAGGGTGTACAGCTCAAGCTGGTCTTTCGAAAGATGCGGGGCAACATTTTCCGGGGTATTGTAAACCGATGAAGGGCGTATAGCTTCATGGGCATCCTGGACCTTCTTTGTATTCTTGAAGAATCTCGGTTCGTTTAGAGAATATTTATCCCCGAAACGCTCCCTTATAAGCCGCAACGCCTCTTCGGCTGATTCCTTTGAAATCCTCGTCGAATCGGTCCTCATGTATGTTATAAGCCCGACAGGCTCACCCGGGCCGAGATCTATCCCTTCGTAAAGCTGCTGTGCTATCATCATTGTTTTTTTGGCAGAGAACCTCAGTTTAGTGATGGCCTCCTGCTGCAGCTTGCTTGTAATAAAAGGCGGAAGGGGATTTCTTACAGTCGATTTTTTTTGTACCTTTTCAGCAATAAACGGGGCTTTGTTTAATTCTTTCAGTATGCCCGATGCACTCTCTTCATTTGTAATATCAATCTTTTTCCCGTTTTTCTTAACAAGCTTTGCGATAAACGCTGATTTGTCATCCGTTTCGAGATGGGCCGTTACCGACCAGTATTCCTCTGAAATAAAAGCCTGGATAGAGCGCTCTCTTTCACATATGATGCGAAGGGCAACCGATTGAACGCGCCCTGCGCTTAATCCTCTTTTCACCTTTTTCCAGAGAATAGGGGAGACCTGGTATCCTACAAGCCTGTCTAATATCCTGCGGGCTTGCTGGGCTTCGAACTTGCTTTCATTAAGATTCTCGGGAGAGGCAATCGCGGCAAGAATCGCGTTTTTTGTCAATTCATGAAAAAGAACCCTGTGAAAATTTCTTCCTTTCTTCTTTAATACATCTGCAGTATGCCACGCAATCGCTTCGCCTTCTCTGTCCGGGTCGGGCGCAAGGTATATATCGGTGGAGTCGCCGGCTTCTTTTTTGAGATTGGATATTACCTTCTGTTTTCCTGGAATATAGACATATTCGGGCTCAAAACCATCTTCAATATTTATCCCGATCTTTTTTGCCGGCAGATCCTTGATATGACCCACCGTTGAAACAACCTTGTAATCGTTTCCGAGATATTTTTTTATTGTTCGTACCTTTGTGGGAGATTCCACAACAACAAGCGGTTTGCTCACTTAATTTCCTCGCTCTACATAATCAATGTGTAATAATTTATAAAGCTATAAAGTAGTCGAAACTTCGTTCTCTTCGTGTTTAAAAAATATATTTTTTATAAAGTCCGTCATTTTGGATTCTTCCCGCTATTGTCTGTGAGAAAGGATCCGGGCGCCCGGGGATAATCATTATTATAATGATTATCTTTTGTTTCTGAACCAAGGGAAAAGAGTTTTCCAGGCGATTGTTGCACCAGATCCTTAAGTTCAAGTTTTAAAAGTATTCCAAGAAGTTTTCCCGGTTCTATCCTAATTTTACGTGCAAGCTTATCTACATGAACAGGATACGGCTCAAGTGCATTTAATACCTGTTCTTCATCAGGCGACAGGCAGATTCCGGAAGGGCAGGCCCCCTTTTTTCTTAATTTATCGGTCCTTATTTCAGGTTTAAGAAAATGCGAAAGCTCGTCAATTATATCCTTTGCGTTTTCAACCAGCTTTGCTCCCTGCTTTATCAAAGTATGGGTGCCGGTGCTTTTAAAGGATTGTATGCTTCCGGGTACTGCAAAAACCTCCCTGTTCTGATCCGCAGCAAGCTTTGCCGTAATAAGGGAGCCGCTCCGTTTTGTGGCTTCCACTACAACGGTTCCAATGGAAATACCACTTATAATCCTGTTCCTTGCAGGAAAATTGAATCCATCCGGTTCGGCCATGAGGGAAAGTTCGGATATAACTGCGCCGTTTTCCGAGATCATTTTAAAAAGATCCCTGTTCTGCGCCGGATAAATCCTTTCAAGACCGCTTCCAAGGACAGCGATTGTTCTGCCCTTTCCGATCAGGGCTCCTTCGTGAGCGGCCGTGTCTATTCCTCTTGCCATGCCGCTTACAACCGTTATGTCGTAAGAAGCAAGGTCCACGCATAATATTTTTGTCATCGAAACGCCGTAATCGGTTGCGTTCCGTGATCCGACAACTGCTATGTTTCTTGATGATCTTTCCAGAATTCCTGAAACATATAAAAAGGGAGGCGGGTCGGGTATCTCCAGCAGGAGGGGGGGATAATCCGGGTCCGTCATGGTTACAATCCCAAAGCCTTTTTCAGATATCAGATCTATCTCTTCTTTTACTTGGTCCGGCGCCTTGTGCTTTAAAATGGCGGTCGCGAGCCTTCCTGAAACACCCTCTATCTTTGTAAGCTCATCAAAGGATGCTCCAAATACGGCCTCCGGCGATTTGAATCGGTTGATTATCCTCTTGCAAAGATGATTCCCGATACCTGGAACACTTTTCAAGGTAAACCATGACAGAATATTTTCCATAAAAGGATGCTGCAGCAAACATTATTTATGTATCATCTACTTTTTTTATTATTTTTCCCCTGCCATGCGATAAGAATCGGGTTTGCAACATATACTGTTGAATATGTTCCTGTAATGACTCCGATAAGCATGGCAAATGCGAAATCATGAATAATTTCCCCGCCAAGGATAAAAAGGGCTATGACAACAATAAAAACAGTTCCCGATGTAAGGATGGTCCGGCTTAAAGTTTCATTTACGCTTCTGTTTATTATCTCAATGAAAGTATTCTTGGTGTATTTTTTGAGATTTTCACGAATACGGTCAAATACAACTATCGTATCATTGAGAGAGTACCCGATAATGGTCAGGATGGCGGCTATAATCGGCAGGTTGAATTCCTTGTCGAGTATCGAAAACATTCCTACGGTAATCATGACATCGTGAACAAGAGCAACTATCGCAGCCATGGCATATTTCAAATCAAGCAGCCAGAATATTAAAAATGTAACCAGAAGAGCTGCGGCTATAAGTATTCCCATGTTTAACTTAAAAAGGGAAAAGAAATATACCGCGCCAAAAAGTAAGGCCCCGATTATAATGCTGAGCACCCATTTGAACTCGAAGCGGCCTGAGATATATACCGCTATAAATACAAGGGAGTAGAATATCGCAAAAAGAGCTTTTTGTTGCAGATCTTTTCCGACCTGCGGACCCACCATTTCAATGCGGCGTAATTCCGCCACGTTTCCTGTGGCTGTTTTTAAAGCTTCAATAAGCGACTGAGAGAATTCCTTATTTGCCATGACAGGAGTGTTGGTCCTTACCAGGAATTCATTCTCCTTTTCATCTCCGAACATCTGGACTGATGAATTGGAGAGGCTTGCGGCCGAAAGTCCTGATTTGATTCTATCAATTCCAACAGGAGAGCTGAATTTGACCTGGATAAGGGTTCCGCCGGCGAAATCGATCCCGTACTTGGGCCCTCCGTGATAAACAAGAGAAAGAATGCCAATGAGTATCATCAATGATGACAAAGTATAGGCGATGCGTCTCTTGCCTATAAAGTCTATATTAATCCCTTTTTTTATTATTTCCATTTAACGGTTGCCTCAAGAAAATTGTAGTATTGTAAAGTCCGGAAACATCCGGTAGTTGTGCTGTTTATACACTTATTCTTTTAACCTTTCTGTTGAGCAGAAAATAGTCGAATATTACGCGTGTCATTATCAGCGAGGTAAAAACACTTGACAGAATTCCGATGCTGAGTGTTACGGCAAACCCCTTGACAGGTCCTGTTCCAAACTGGAAAAGGACAAGGCCTGCAATAAGTGTTGTAATGTTCGAGTCCAGTATCGTCAGGGTTGCCCTTTCAAAACCGGCATCTAGCGCCGCCCTGGGCGTTTTCCCTATAGCCGATTCCTCCCTTATTCTTTCATATATTAAAACATTGGAATCAACGGCCATGCCGATGGTAAGAATTATACCCGCGATACCCGGAAGGGTCAGCGTCGCCTGAAAAGCCGCAAGGGCTGCCGCAAGAATCACGATGTTAAATATGAGAGCGATATCTGCAACAACACCTGACCATTTGTAATAAACAGCCATGAAAATCATAACAAGCAAACCACCGATCCACATTGAAAAAAGCCCCTTGTTGATTGAGTCTGTTCCCAATGACGGCCCGACGGTTCTTTCTTCGAGAATAACAACAGGTGCTGGAAGAGCCCCGGCGCGAAGCACTATGGCAAGGTCACGCGCCTCTTCGGTCGTAAAACTCCCCGTAATCCGGGCGTGGCCGCCCGATATTTTTTCCTGTATTACTGGAGCAGAATAAACCTTGTTGTCCAGAACTATTGCAAGCCGTTTTTTGACATTTTCTTCGGTAACATTTTCGAATATCCTCGCTCCCTTTTTATCGAAATCTATGGAAACATAGGGCTCATTATACTGGGAATCTATCTGCACTGCTGCATTCGTAAGATATGATCCGGTTAAAAGGGCCCCTTTTTTTACGAGGTAAGGCCTTTTTATTACCCGTTTTGTCTGGGCATCCTCTCTTATCTCGTAAAGGATTTCCGAGCCGGGGGAAGAGCCTTCGGATATAGCAGTTTCAGGATCGCGTGATTCATCAATAAGTTTGAATTCGAGAAGGGCGGTTTTGCCTATTAGATCCTTTGCCCTCTGGGTATCCGTAATCCCGGGGAGCTGTATGAGAATCCTTTTTTCGCCCTGGATGCGGATATCAGGTTCGCTGACTCCAAACTGGTCTATACGGTTTCTTATGGTTTCAAGCGCCTGGGCTGACGCCAGTTTCTTTATATTATTGGTTTCTGCTTCAGGAAGATCCATTTTTATCGTAAGAAGATCGTTATCTTTTGTGCGTGAAAGAATACGCAGATCCTTGAACTCCTTGTCGAGAATCTTTTCGAACCCGTCAATATTCTCCTGGCCCTGCAGTGCCACCGATATTTTTGTTCCTTCTATCCTTTCGATGCCGGTAAAGCTAACATGCTCGCTTCTTAATAACCCTTTCAGGTCATTTGTTATGCGCTCGATCGTGCTTTCAACAGCTTTGTCCGTTTCAACTTCGAGAACAAGATGCATTCCTCCCTGCAAATCGAGCCCCAGATTTATTTTTTTATGCGGCCATAGGCCCGGTTTTATTGTGGGAAGAATGTAAATTATCGAGGCGATTATAACCGCAACAGACAAAATCAGTTTCCATGAAAAAATCTTCAATGATCTGTTCCTTTCATTTAGTAAGTACGAGATTATTTCCTGCGTTTTTCAGGCAGGAAATAATCTCGTAAGCATACTTATCCCGTTTATCGGGGTTAAGACTTGATACAGCCGGTTTATGACTTATTTAATTATGAAATTATCAGCCTGCTTTGTCTTTTTCAGAGTCCTTGCCTTTTGCTGGTTGGACCGGTTGTGATGCCTGGGCAAGGCCCCCGACATTACCACGGCTTACCTTGACGCGCACTTTTTCAGCAATTTCCACTGTTATTATATTATCTTCCACTCCGGTTATAGTGCCGTAAATTCCGCCGCTTGTAATAATCCTGTCGCCCTTTTTGAGGCTGCCAATCATTTCACGGTGTTCCTTTGCTTTTTTCTGCTGAGGCCTGATAAGCAGGAAATAGAAAATAACGAACATGAGAATCAGCGGGATGAATGCCGTAAAACCGCCGGCCCCCTGTCCTGAAGCTCCTCCTCCCTGGCCCATTGCGTATGCTATACTTGTCAAAATACGACCTCCTTACATTTTTAATAAAGATGCTTTTAACAGAGACAGAGACTCATAGTCTCCATAATTCAGCTGCTGCAGAAAACCCGTTCAAAAATGGCGCTGATATACTTTAAATGATATGATACGTCAAATATTTCTTCAATTTTTTCTTTTCCGAGCAAACCGCGTATCTTTGTATCTTCGGTAATAAGGGTTTTAAAATCCTGATTTTCCTCCCATACCTTCATGGCGTGAGCCTGTACCATCTGGTACGCATCTTCACGGGTTGCCCCTGATTCGGCGAGAGATAGAAGAATTTGCTGCGAAAAAATAAGCCCCTTCAGCCTGCCGAGGTTTTCGGCCATTCTTTCAGGGTATACGACAAGATTTTTGATTATGCCTGTAAACCTGTACAGCATGTAATCGATAAGTATGGTGCTGTCCGGTGCTATGATTCTTTCAACCGAGGAATGGCTTATGTCCCTCTCATGCCATAAGGGTATGTTTTCAAGGGCCGCCATCGCATTTGACCTTATTACCCTTGCCAAGCCGCACATGTTTTCAGAGCCTACCGGGTTTCTCTTGTGGGGCATCGACGAGGAACCTTTCTGTCCTATTGAAAAGTATTCTTCGGCCTCAAGGACTTCTGTTCTCTGAAGGTGCCTGATTTCAAGAGCCATCTTTTCGATTGAGGATGCCATTATGGCAAGGCTCGTGAAATATTCGGCATACCTGTCTCTCTGGATAATCTGGGTCGAGGCCGGGGCCGGTTTTAAACAAAGACTCCTGCACACATATTCCTCGACCTGCGGAGATATGTTCGCAAAGGTGCCGACAGAGCCTGATATTTTCCCGTAACTTACTGTTTCAACGGCGCTTTCAAACCGTTTTTTATTACGTTTCATTTCATCATACCATACGGCCATTTTGAGGCCGAAAGTTATGGGCTCAGCATGAATCCCGTGGGAACGGCCTATCATCAAAGTCTCTTTGTATTTAAAGGCCTTTTCTCTGATGGCATCCATGAGATTGTCGCAGCCGGAAAGAATTATTGCGCCGGCTTCTTTAAGAAGGCACGACATGCTCGTGTCGAGAATATCTGATGAGGTGAGGCCTAAGTGTATGTATCTTGAGTCTGGACCGACATATTCCGCGACATTCGTAAGAAATGCTATGATATCATGCCTTGTAATCTTCTCGATTTCGGTGATCCTGTCGGCTTTAAAGTCCGCCTTTTTTTTAATCACGTCAAGGGCGGCCACGGGAATTCTTCCGGCTTGAGCCATGGCTTCACAGGCCAGTATTTCAACTTTCAGCCAGGTTTTATACCTGTTGCTATCGGTCCAGATGTCGCCCATGACTTTTCTTGTATATCTTTTTATCATATATTCTATCCGTAATTATTGATTTTTCTCCCGATTGGCCGGGAGAAAAAGGTGCGGGATTCGAGGGCTCAGGGGTTCAGGTGCATGTTTTCTGGTTCGAAAAGCCGTATGTCGTTGTTCGTGAATCGTGATTCGTTGTTCTTTTTTCGATATACGATCTTCGGTTTTTCCGCCCTTCACTCTTTACTCTTTTTCCACCTGTTTTCTATTTACTTGATCCGTTTGAGATCTTGACCCCTTGAATCCTCAACTCCTTGAATTTCATTTTATTCGATGCTTTTAGCTTTTCAATATTCGATGTATAAAATTTAATTTTCGGCCTTTTCACTTTGTGCCTTTGATACAGGAATAAAAAAAGGGTGTCAACATCACGTCTTATCACTGATGATTTCAGATTCGCCCGGAAACATTGAATCACTTCCTTCTATGCGTATTGTTAAATTGCGCCTCTTCTCCAGATCAAGTATTTCCCTACGCTTTTTATTTAAAAGGTAATCAGCCACGTTGGATGGAACGATTCCCCGAACTGAACTTGTTTCATCCTTCAATGTTTCGAGATTAAGCTTACGCAAAAAACTGAGCCCTTGTGTTTCAGGGGATGGTGTAACTCCTTTTCCGCGGCAATGCTTACATGGTTCAAAGCTTCCGAATTCGATTGACGGTCTTATTCTCTGCCTTGACATCTCCATTATTCCGAACCTTGAAATCTTGCCGAACTTGATTCTGGCCTTATCGTCCCTGACAAAAGTTTTCAGGTTTTTTTCGACTTCGAGATTGTGTTTCGAATCTCTCATGTCTATGAAGTCAACAACTATAAGGCCACCCAAATCCCTCAAGCGGAGCTGGCGCGCTATCTCTTCGGCGGCTTCAAGGTTTGTTGCAAGGGCCGTCTGTTCAACCGATTTTGTCTGAGTTGCTTTGCCTGAATTGACATCTATGGCAACAAGAGCTTCAGTCTGCTCGATGACTATGGAGCCTCCCGATTTAAGTTTGACCCTGTTCTCAAAAATGGAATCAATCTGGCTTTCAAGCTGAAATTTTGTGAATATCGGTTTATCTTCCTTGTATAATTTTACAATCGTTGAATGCTTCGGCGATATAATTTTTATAAAATCTTTGGCTTCACGGTGAACGGCCTGGTCATCTATGAGGATTTCATTCACATCCGGAGTAAAATAATCCCGGATAGACCTGACCACGAGATTTCTTTCCTTGTACAACAGTGCAGGGGCTTTGACTTTCATGACATTGCCCTTTATGTTTTTCCAGAGCCTTAAAAGATAGGCAAGATCTCCGGATATCTGGGCTTTTGTGCACCCTATGCCTGCTGTCCTGACTATAATGCCGAATCCCTCGGGGATTTTTATTGAGCTTATTATTTCTTTCAGCCTTTTACGCTCCTCTTCATCTTCGATTTTACGGGATACCCCGAGCCCTTCGCTTCCCGGCATCAGGACTATGAATCTTCCCGGCAGGGAAATGTAAGTGGTTAGCATGGCTCCCTTTTTCATGAACGGATCCTTTGTAACCTGCACCAATAGCTCCTGCCCCTGTTTGACGATGCCGGTTATTGAACGGTTTCCCGAATCGTTGTCCTGAAAGTAATCACTGTGTATCTCATGTTTTTGCACAAAACCGTGGCGTTCGGCTCCATACTCGACAAAAAGAGCCTGAAGGCTGGGCTCTATCCGTACGATAGTTCCCTTGTAAATGTTGCTGTGGGTAATCTCTCTTGCCGCACTTTCAATATGAAATTCTTCAAGTTTACCATCTTTTACCTTTGCAATTCGGCACTCGGCCGGATCAACCGCATTTATCATAATCTTGCTGCTCATGTATATTTCCTTGGTTATATCTTTGTTGTATCTGTATGATTTAAATCATTATTCTATATATAATTGGAATCTGCTGAATTTTTACTTGAATATGTAATTGCCATTTGTAAGTCAAACAAATAATTTTAGATCTTCTCTCAAAAATATTCTCCCATCCTTGCTATTTATATTATATTATGGCATTAGAAGGCACTGTTTTTAACGGTCAGGTCTGTTATTACATTATTTAAAAATATAAAGCCATTAGAATTTGGCGTATTTAACAAGAGGTTCTAACTTACAATGGAAGAAAAGTACTTACCTGAGGTTATAGAGGCAAAATGGCAATCCGGCTGGGATAAATCCGGCCTGTTTAACGTTACGGAAGATCCTGAGAAAAAAAAATATTATCTTCTCGAAATGTTCCCGTATCCTTCGGGAAAAATTCACATGGGGCATGTTAGAAACTACACGATAGGTGATGTGGTTGCGAGATACAAAAGGATGAGGGGATTTAATGTTCTCCATCCCATGGGATGGGATGCTTTCGGCATGCCGGCTGAAAATGCGGCGATAGCAAACAAGACACATCCGGCAGCATGGACCTACCAGAATATCGACTACATGCGCATGCAGCTGAAACGGATGGGGTTTTCATATGACTGGAACAGAGAGATAGCAACCTGCAGGCCCGAATATTACCGCTGGGAACAATGGCTCTTTTTAAAGATGTATGAGATGGGGAATGCATACAGAAAGGAGTCGTTTGTCAACTGGTGCGATTCATGCAGTACTGTTCTTGCAAATGAACAGGTGGAAGCGGGTATGTGCTGGAGGTGCGGGAAGCAGGTCCGCCAGAAGAAGCTGAATCAATGGTTTTTCAGGATAACGGAGTATGCCGAAGATCTTCTTTCGCATTGTGAAATGCTTCCGGGGTGGCCGGAAAAAGTCACGACCATGCAGAAAAACTGGATAGGAAAAAGCATCGGCGCTCGGATAAGTTTTCCCGTTGATAATTCTGATGAGTATATTCCTGTTTTTACAACAAGGCAGGACACTGTTTTCGGCGCTACTTTCATGTGCCTTGCTCCGGAACACCCCCTTGTGCTTAAGCTTTCAAAGGGAAAGGAACAGGAGAAGATAGTACTGAATTTCGTCGAACGGATATCGCTGCAGGACAGGTCAAGCAGATCGATCGATAATTATGAAAAGGAAGGGGTGTTTACCGGCGCATGGTGTATCAATCCCTTAAGCGGAAAGCGCATGCCGGTATACACGGCCAACTTTGCCCTGATGGAATACGGTACAGGCGCCGTCATGTCAGTTCCTGCGCATGATCAGCGGGATTTCGATTTTGCAAAAAAATACGGACTTGAAATCATTGTTGTTGTCAAACCGCATGACAGCGACCTCGATCCTTCGGCAATGGCAGCGGCATATGACGGCGACGGCATCATGGTCAATTCCGGGCAGTTTGACGGCATGAATAACAGAAAAGCCCTTGATGAAGTTGCGGCTTATCTTGAGAAAAACGGAATCGGGGAAAAGACAGTCAGTTACAGGCTGCGCGACTGGGGCATTTCAAGGCAGCGTTACTGGGGCGCCCCTATACCTGTAGTTCACTGTAAAAAATGCGGCATTGTGCCTGTGCCGGAAAAAGATCTTCCGATACTGCTTCCTGAAGATGAGGCTCTGCTTGAGGGAGGACAGTCTCCTCTGCCGTCGCTTGAATACTTTAACAGAACAAAATGCCCAAGATGCGGAATTGATGATGCGGCACGAGAGACCGATACCATGGATACCTTCGTTGAGTCTTCATGGTATTTTGAACGTTATTGCAGCCCGAAATTCGGGGATGGCCTTTTTGATAAAAATGCGGTTGATTATTGGATGCCTGTTGACCAGTACATAGGCGGAGTTGAACATGCCATATTGCATCTTCTCTATTCGAGGTATTTCACACGCGTACTCAAGGATATCGGACTTGTCGGGTACAAGGAACCTTTTACGAGACTTTTGACCCAGGGCATGGTCTGCAAAGAGACTGTTTCATGTCCGGATCACGGTTATCTGTTCCCTGAAGAAGTTGCCGGGGATACAGGAAAACGCACATGCACAAAATGCGGAAAAGAAGTTGTTACAGGGCGTGTTGAAAAGATGTCCAAATCAAAAAGAAATGTCATTGATCCCAACTTTCTGCTTGATAAGTACGGGGCGGATACAACCCGGCTTTTCTGCCTTTTTGCGGCTCCTCCTGAAAGAGACCTGGAGTGGAGCGAGCAGGGGGTTGAAGGAGGATACCGTTTTTTAACGCGAGTATGGAGGCTTGCAAAAAAATGGATTGAAACTATAAAAACTTCCGAATCGTTTGCCGGTGATCCGGGACTGCTTGAAGGCGGCCTGAGAGAGCTGTGTAAGAAGACGCACCTGACGATATTAAAAGTCACAAATGATATTGAAGAGAGGTTCCACTTCAATACTGCCATAAGCGCAGTAATGGAACTGGTCAA
>Ga0209287_10000398_pt1 | contig 27056 bp, 22 predicted proteins | sample PPLLak3cmMay2015_2_FD_187255 | JGI IMG/M metagenome (GOLD analysis project Ga0209287, IMG submission 187255) | Freshwater sediment microbial communities from Prairie Pothole Lake near Jamestown, North Dakota, USA - PPLs Lake P8 Core (1) Depth... | ecosystem: Environmental > Aquatic > Freshwater... | reverse complement strand
AGTAGATCCGTTATAAGTACCTGTACAACCAGTAGATCCGTTATAAGTACCTGTACAACCAGTAGATCCGTTATAAGTACCAGTGCAACCAGTAGATCCGTTATAAGTACCAGTGCAACCAGTAGATCCGTTATAAGGTAATAATTGTTCAATATAATCCGTTTTACATGTACTCATAATAGATTATATAATACATTATTGAGCAATCATTATATATTTTCAAAAATATATATTTTCAAAAAATACATATTTTTTGAAATATATATTTGTTTTTTTTCGGACACTCACATAAATAAAATAGTATTTAAATGATGTTTATTCAGTTGTTGTTTACTGTATTGCTTGCCGATTGGTTGTTCAGTTAATTGCTTATCTGTGTGATTTTTAATTCGATTATTGTGTTTTTTCTTCGCCATACATTGTTTCAGCTCTCTCATAGAATTGGAAAGTATCTCTACTTTGGTACTCAATTCAATGAAATTATTTTTCAATATGACTATTTCTTCATTGACTTGATTAGATCGAAATTGTTCATGATTGGGTATATATATGTGTTCCCCTTGTAACGTTCTGTCCAAATCTGTAATTTTTGCTGATAAACTTGTAAATGTATCCAACATTGATTTGGTCAAATATGAAACAAATTGATCCGAAACATTATTTGATAGAGGAAGCGGGAGTTGCGGTGAGGGAGATGATATGGGTATTTTACACCCATTCTCTTGTGGATGCTCAATTTCATCTTGTTTTTGCGCACCACATTTTAATTTTGAACTTTTCATTATTTTTTCAATTGATTCTGGTGATTTTAATTCTTTTAATTGGCTCTCGAGTAGGGCACATTTTTCTTTCATTGTGGCGGATATGCGAGTGACATCACTCTTGAATTTTGGCACACTTGGGGGAAAAACGGTATCCATATACTACGTATAAAATATAATTTTGAACAAATATGGACGCCTTATACGCGTGTAAATATATATTTAAAAAACTTAGACTGTAATTGTCTATTGACATATATATATATATATATTAATGAATAGATACATATACCTCAATAGTTTTCAACCACACCCTCTTTATAACTTAGTTAATACACCCACTGGACCCACGGGTTGCACAGGTTCTACGGGTTGCACTGGATCAACTGGACCCACTGGTTTTACTGGACCCACTGGTTCCAGTGGATCCACTGGTCCGACTGGGTGTACTGGTTCTACTGGACCAACTGGTCCAATACCCACGGGACCGACTGGTTTGACGGGTTTCACTGGTTCAACTGGTTTAACGGGTTGGACTGGTCCAATTGGTCCAATTGGACCAACGGGTTCAACGGGATCAACGGGTGATACTGGTTATTCGGGTTCATCAGGGTCAACTGGATCAACGGGGTCAACTGGTGACACGGGTCCAACAGGAGTCACGGGTGCAACAGGGTCAACTGGTGATACGGGTCCCACTGGGACCACTGGTCCGACTGGTTCAACTGGTTCAACTGGTTCAACTGGTCCAACTGGACATACAACAGCATCAACGGGGTCTTATGGGTCTACTGGTTGGACGGGATCAACTGGTACTACGGGATCGACTGGGAGTGCCCCCATGGCAACATATTTGCAATATTATTGTAATTCGTATACAATGACGGCAGGTGGAATATCTGCCATACCTTATAACACAGTTTTAAATACGCAACTAAATGGATATGATAACACGACTTATAGATTCACACCACCAACTGCTGGTACTTATAACATTAAAGCTACAACTCAACTAAATGTGACAAAGACAACAATTTGGAATGGACCGTTACTAACATCAACCAATTGGTCAGATGCGTGTATATCAGCAAGTGGGCAAATTATGTATGCGGTAGGTACGGGTGTGAGTATACAACTTTCCATCGATTTCGGTGTAACATGGTCACCGTGTGGGGGATTGAGTCCGCAAAGGTCAATTGCTTGTTCTGATGATGGTGTAAAAGTAGTGTGTGCCAGTCCTGCCGGAAATATTTATACTTCCACGGACACTGGTAGCAGTTGGACACCTCGTGATAGTTCGCGAAATTGGTCAGCAGTCGCATCATCTGGTGATGGTGTCAATTTGTATGCTTGTGTAAGTGGCGGGGGAATCTATTCGTCCACCGATTCGGGAGTTACATGGACTCTACAAACCACTGGTCTCCCAGTTTCGGCCGCGTGGAACGATATATCTTGTTCACAAGACGGAGCAATAGTGGGTGCGAGTTATGGAGGTGTAGCGGTTAATATCTATTATTCCTTGGATTATGGCGTGTCATGGAGTCAGGGTAACACTGCGCGAAGTTGGTCAAGTATAAGTGTTTCATCAACTGGACAATACATGGCCTCCTGTGTTAGTTCCCCGGGAAACATGTTCTATTCCATGGATCACGGTGCAACTTGGAGTTCATATGGTGTAGGACAAAATGCGTGGTATCGCGTAGCTCTCTCCGGTGATGGTAGTATCTTATCCGGATGTAATAGTGGTGGTGATCAATATACATATACATTTTATAATTATGGGGGGCAATTTGAACAACAAATAACTCCAAGTACTAATATGTATTGTGTATACATTTCCAGAAATGGACAATATGAAATTGTAGGTAGTAATGCAGGTTATGTATATGTGGGTCGAATACAACCTAATGTTGTCAATATGGGAATTCTGGAATATAATGTGCCAAGAATTTGGACTGGGCCATATGGACTTCCAAACTCGGTTACATCCTTTGCCACATCAAATAATGGAGCAATGGTTTATGCTGTATACAATGGCACAATACAACAATCATTCAATCGTGGTACATCGTGGGTTAATACAGGTTCGGGTGTCCAAGTATGGAGTGGTATTGCTTGTTCATCAGACGGTGTCAAAGTTGCAGCTACTACTACTGGGACTAATATTTATACATCAACTGATAGTGGCAAATCATGGACATTACGCACACCGGGCACTTCTGGTTGGTTGGATATTACCTCATCAAGTGATGGTGTCAATTTAGCTGCGTGTGTTGGTACTGTTGCTGGTTATGTTTGGACATCAACTGATAGTGGTGCGAGTTGGACACAACAAACGGCAATCGGTTCTAAAAATTGGCGTCGTATTAGATCGACACCTAATGGTAGTACACTTATCGCTGCATCAAATACGCCCGGTTCTATTGCTATTTCAACAGATTCTGGTGTCTCATGGACGAATCCGCCCGCACTAACTGGCGGATTTGCCAGTGCATCCGTGTCAGATGATGGACTTAATATGGTGGCGTGTCAATCCAGTGCTGGGGGATATATTTACGTTTCTAATGATGGTGGAACTGTGTGGAATCAACGAACAGGTGGCGGTTCTTATCAATGGGAAGACTCATATGTGTCGGGTGATGGATCGACAATGATTGCTTGTGAAACATCAGGTACAAATCGCGTTCATTGGTCTATGGATCAGGGGGCCACATGGGCATCCATATCAACTCTACCCATAGCGGGATATGGTCCGGGGGTGATCTCTCGGGATAATTCATTCATAATGGTGGGTCTAACAGCATTACCCAATGTATATGTCGGAGCAAATAACATTATATCCATCAATCACAGTGTGATGCACAGAACATCTACTCTATATGGAATCAATTGTTACATCAATTCCAATGCTGTGGGAGAATATTACACCATTTATACATCATATGATTCACCGACAGTTATTCCAGTTGTTGGGAATTATAATACCTTAACAATCACTCAATTAACATAAATACAAATTTTGACATGTCTCGTGTATACGACAGATATTATTATATATATCATTTATAATAATATATGGAAAAAATATATCAAAGGCATACTCGGGCAACACCACCTCATCCAGCATTCAATATCTATTCCTCACCCACTGGGCCAACTGGATCAACTGGTCCAACTGGATCAACTGGTCCAAGATCTGCTACTGGTTGTACTGGCACAACAGGTTTTACTGGGTATACAGGACCCACGGGATCAGTTGGTTGGACGGGTCCAACTGGTCCCAATTGTACTGGACCGACTGGATCAACTGGTTCAACTGGTAATCTCGGACCCACTGGATCGACTGGTACAACAATTAATATACCCACATGGTACGGACCAAATGGTAATAGTTTAGCGTGGTCGGCAACTACCTGTTCTGGTGATGGTCGCATCATGTTTGCTTCCGTTAATGGTACAAAAATCTACCGATCGGGTAATTTTGGAAGAACATGGAGTATATTAAGTAATTCGAGTAATCAATCATGGCAATCTTTAACTTGTTCTAAAACGCCCGATACAACATCTGAGATGTCAATTGTCGGAAATTTTACTGATAGTCATGTACGATTTGATTTTGGAACTCTGTCAGTTGGACATTCTTTATGGCAATCATTTACTTGTCCAGATCCATCATACATTAAATATATTGCTTTGTCCTTGTGGGGTAGTGGTGGACCCTGTACGTGTATAGCCACATTATATGCTGGAGAGGGATTGACAGGCACTTATATTAATCATTGGAGTTTTATATTACCAACGACGACTATTACTCTGCCGGGCGGACCAGCTGTATTTAATTATGTATTCAATGCCACATCTTCCACACAAATACCAGTGATGGCTCAACAATATACAATCAATGTTGCTATTACAAATGGTACACTGACGGGCAGATATTTTACTGGATGGTATAGTGGGGGAAGATGTACAATTGATGGTGTACAACCCGGATTGCCGGGACAATTACCAGATTTTGGAATAGTTATAGTAGGTTACCCATATAAAGTTGCAGGATGTGGAGACAGTGGGTATATTTATACATCACTCAATTCTGGTAATACATGGACTCAAAGGGATACTTCCCGCAATTGGACAGGAATGACCTGTTCCGATGATGGTGTTTACTTATACGCTTCTGATAATGGAGGATACATTTATCATTCAAGTGATTCAGGCGTCTCATGGACTCAACAAACTGGTTCAGGTTCACGCAATTGGTATTATTTAGCATGTTCAAGTAATGGACAAATTGTGTATGCCACAGTTAATACTGGGGAGATCTATGTATCAACAGATTATGGAATTTCTTGGAATCCATTTGGTGGTGTTAATAGTTGGTATGGTATCGCGTGTTCAAGTGATGGGATACACGCAGCTGCCACAACCAGTACATTTATATATACATCATCTAATGCGGGTGTCACGTGGAATATTCAAATTGGATCTGGTTCACATGATTGGCGTATGATCAGTAGTAATACAGATGGATCCAATTTAGTAGCTGTAGTCATGAGTGGATTTGTGTATGTATCTGATGACTATGGTGTCACATGGACTGTCCAATCTGTACCTATAGGTAGTTGGTCAGCTGTATCAAGTTCAAGCAATGGACAAAACGTGATTGTGGCCGATTCTGGACCGGGTGACATTTATGTCAAAAATCCCTTCTTAGTTGGACCATTTACAGGTTCAACTGGTAACCAAGGATCAACTGGGCCCACGGGAAGTACGGGACCAACTGGTCATACGGGTTCGACTGGTAGTACTGGATCAACTGGATCAACTGGATCAACTGGTCCAACTGGATCTTCTGCGGGATTCGGTGTAGCTGATCCAACATGGAATGGACCGTTTTCATTATCTTCAACCAATGCACCATTTTTATCTTGTTCAAGTAGTGGACAATATATTTACTATTCTGCCCGACCCAGTGGTTATTTGTATCAATCAGTTGATTATGGACAAACATGGATTCAATTAACTACAGCTGGTTTATACTCATGGGGATATGTCGTTTGTTCCGATGATGGGTCAAGAGTCTTTGCGGGTGATACATTGGGTAATGCCTACAATTCAAGTGATTATGGTCTCACTTGGGGCAATCCCACCGCTGGTAGTAATAAATATGGCGCATCATCTGCCAGTGGGCAAATATTATACAGAGGTGGCGATCCTAATCTTTTCTATAAATCCACCAATTATGGGGTCTCATTTAATCTTATGGCAGGGTCTCCTTCCAGTATCAATTCTATTTATTGTTCCGATGATGGATCGGTTATTATTGGTGGTGTGAACAGTGGTACGGTCTACGTATCAACTGATGGGGGGACATCTTGGACACCAACCACTCTACCATCAGGAACATGGAATGGTGTGACTTGTTCAGGTGATGGAACAAAAATGGTTGCTGTCGCTTGGAGTGGGTATATTTATACTTCAACTGATACAGGTCTGACGTGGATTACACGCAGTGTGGCAGGTGCACGTTTTTGGAATGGAGTATCCATTGCCGATGATGGATCAACAATTATGGCGTGTGCTGTTGGAAACTTGTATCCATATTTATCGACTGATTATGGGGTTACATGGATACCACAATCAGGTGTAGGAACAACTAGAAATTGGATCACAACTGCCATGGCATCTAATGCCAGTGTTATTGCCGTTGGATCTGGAAGTACATACGGTTCCGTCGTAAATATTCTATTAGATGTTCATTATCTAGGTAATACTGGTTCAACAGGGTCAACTGGCCCTACTGGGTTCACTGGACCCACTGGGTTTACGGGATCGACTGGATCCAGTGGGTCCACTGGACCCACTGGATCCACTGGACCTACGGGATCCACTGGACCAGATGGACCCCCAATTTTTCAACAATATTTCATGTATAGTCGCAGTGCATCTGTATTGGTGACAAATAACACAACAATCCCGTTCGATACACTTACCAGTGGTACACTAACGGGTTATAACACGGGAACTTATACGTTTACTGCTCCCTCGACTGGATTCTATTATGTTCAAGCCAATATTTTGATAAATATGAGTGCTGGGACAGCAGTAGGTACTTATATATCATTAACAATTGTGGTTGATAGCATACCAATCAATTCGAATCAAAGTATTACTAATCACGAACAATTTGGAAATGATTCGCATACAATGTATAGTGTCAACGCAATGGTTAACCTAACCATTGGTCAAACAGTTTTCATTCAATCAGAAAGTGATATTGTCACAGGTTTATCCAGTGGATACTATTTGGACAGTGTGACAACAACTTCTCCCGCCAGTTACTTATATGTCATTCAAGTATGAAACAAAATATACATCAAGAGATATTTTGTGAATTGATATATATACATACATAGATTAATGTCTACTGGCAATACAACTCCAGTTGTTAAATGGATGCGTCAATTTAATACTTATAATACTGTTTTCTCACCCACTGGACCGACTGGTTCCACTGGTTCAACTGGTTCCACTGGGTCAACTGGTTCAACTGGTCCAACTGGTCCAACTGGATACACTGGCCCAACTGGTTCAACTGGACTCACTGGTTCAACTGGTCCTACTGGCATGTTAGGCACTGGTCCCACAGGATATACTGGTTTTACTGGATCTACTGGTGCAAGTGGATATACAGGGTCAGATCTGACAGGTTCGACTGGATCGACTGGACCGACTGGACCGACTGGAAGTACTGGACCCACTGGTGATACTGGCGCAACAGGTAATACTGGAAATACTGGTCCAACAGGCCAATACGGTTCAACTGGGTCCACTGGGCCCACTGGATCAACTGGACCCACTGGATACACTGGTCCAATGGGTCCAACAGGGTGGACAGGAGCCACTGGGTCAACTGGTCCAACAGGCCCTACTGGATTAACTGGTCCAACAGGATTAACTGGTAGTACTGGATCAACTGGTAGACAACGCTTACAAGCATATTGTCAATATCAAATGACAGCACCAATAACATTAGCATCTGGATCCATTGTCAGGTATAATACTTTAATTAATTCAACATTATCCGGTTTTAATACTGGAACTTGGACATTTACCGCCCCATCAAGTGGTATATACTATGTAAAAGGTACTATAGTAACTAATAATCCATTGGGGGGGACATATATAAAACTAACAATTTGTGTAAATTTAAATCCACTTAACTCATATGAAAGTTTTTCCACACTTCATTTTTTGAGACCTAATACCTCATACCAATATGGTGTAAATAGTTTAGTTAATCTGAATACTGGCGATACGGTCAATATTTATTTGGAACATAATTCCCCAAATAGTTTATCGGTCACAGCATATTCAACTATTATTATTATACAATGGTAATAATCAACTATGATTAATTGCATAATAACATGTGTTAATAACATGTGTTAATAACATGTGTTAATAACATGTGTTAATAACATGTGTTAATAACATGTGTTAATAACATGTGTTAATAACATGTGTTAATAACATGTGTTAATAATTTTATTCAATATATGACAAATTTCACACAGTCGTTGGATAAGGATACACATTATTTATCAAAAGATTGAATTTTCAAACATATTTTTATCTTTCGAGCAAAAATAACATTATAATGGAAAAACGCTAAGATTACGCTCACCAAAAATGATATATGTTCCATTAGTTTTATATTTCGCAATGAATGTATTACTACCACTTGTAACATTCAAATAAGATACGGAACTCGCACGGGAAATAATATTTTCGCCATACACAAATTCAGCCAAACACACTTTGTCATCAGCACTAAATGAACTACTACCACTCACTTCATAACTCATGTATCCAACTGACCCCGTTGGGCCAGTTGAACCTATTGTTGCTGTAACAATCACCTGAACTCGCGAACTCGTCGTTATTGTAACAATTGGTCCAGTAGTACCCAAATCAATGTAAGAGTCACTATTTGTTGATTCTGAATCAGAGACAGTATTATAATAAACAATAATTGTACCAGTTGGACCAATCGGACCTGTTTCACCAGTTGATCCTGTTTCACCAGTCGGTCCTGTTTCACCAGTCGGTCCTGTTTCACCAGTCGGTCCTGTTTCACCAGTCGGTCCTGTTTCACCAGTCGGTCCTGTTTCACCAGTCGGTCCTGTTTCACCAGTTGATCCTGTTTCACCAGTTGATCCTGTTTCACCAGTTGGTCCTGTTTCACCAGTTGGTCCTGTTTCACCAGTCGGTCCTGTTTCACCAGTTGGTCCTGTTTCACCAGTTGGTCCTGGTTCACCAGTTGATCCTGTTTCACCAGTTGATCCTGTTTCACCAGTTGATCCTGTTTCACCAGTTGATCCTGTTTCACCAGTTGATCCTGTTTCACCCATGAAACCTGTTTCCCCTGTCGGTCCCGTTTCACCCATGAAACCTGTTTCCCCTGTCGGTCCCGTTTCACCCATGAAACCTGTTTCCCCTGTCGGTCCTGTTTCGCCCATGAAACCTGTTTCCCCTGTCGGTCCTGTTTCGCCTATGAAACCTGTTTCCCCTGTCGGTCCTGTTTCACCCATGAAACCCGTTTCCCCTGTCGGTCCTGTTTCGCCCATGAAACCTGTTTCCCCTGTCGGTCCCGTTTCACCCGTTGGTCCAGTTGATCCTATATCACCTGTTGATCCCGTATCACCTGTCGATCCCGTATCACCTGTTGATCCCGTATCACCTGTTGATCCCGTATCACCTGTTGATCCCGTATCACCTGTTGATCCCGTATCACCTGTTGATCCTGTATCACCAGTTGATCCTGTATCACCTGTTGGTCCAATTGATCCTGTATCACCTGTTGATCCTGTATCACCTGTTGGTCCAGTTGATCCTGTATCACCCGTTGGTCCAGTTGATCCTGTATCACCCGTTGGTCCAGTTGATCCTGTATCACCTGTTGATCCTGTATCACCTGTTGATCCTGTATCACCTGTTGGTCCAGTTGATCCTGTATCACCTGTTGATCCTGTATCACCTGTTGATCCCGTTGGTCCAGTTCCAAACGGTCCAGTAGGACCAGTATCACCAGTATCACCAGTATCACCAGTCGATCCTGTGAATCCAGTAGGACCCGTACCCAATGGTCCTGTTGATCCCGTGAATCCAGTTGATCCCGTGAATCCAGTTGATCCCGTTGATCCCGTTGATCCTGTGGGACCTGTCTGACCTTTCAGAATGGAATATAATATCCAATTTCCCGAGGTAAACACATATAGCAATGAATTGTCGCTATCAATAAAAAAATCACCTTCTCTCGCAACAAAGGAGACTGGTGGATTGATTGGGTTACATTCGTAGAATGTTAATGTATTTAATATTTGATAATAATACGGGGACGTGGGAATTGGTGTTAATAATTCCCACGGTTGAGATGGGGTGATACCATCCCATATATATAATTGACTATTATCCATTAACAAGGCATAATCACCCGTAGCACCTGTTGTTCCCTGTAATGTAATATAGTCTGTACTTACTATTCCTTCATATAAATTAACATTTAAAATTAATGTACCTGTCCCACCCACTGGTCCCGTTGAACCAGCAGGTCCTGTACCTGTTGGTCCTGTACTACCTGTTGGACCTGTGACACCAGTATCGCCCAATGATCCCGTGAATCCTATTGATCCAGTGGGTCCAGTACTACCTGTGGGACCATCTAAACCTTGCCCACCTATTGGACCTGCGGGTCCAATATCGCCAGTATCACCAGTTGACCCAGTCATGCCAATCACACCCGTTGATCCCATTAAACCCGTCGCACCAATGGGACCAGTGAATCCCGTAAATCCTGTTGATCCCGTCGAACCTTTTAAGGTACTGTACACAGACCATTGACTTAATGTATAGACATACATGATTGCTGTTTGACCATCCAAAAAGAAATCTCCCTCCCTAACAATGAATAAATATGCTGGATTTCCTTGATTCGCCACATAAATTGTGACTGAACTGGCTTCATTATCGCAAAAATAAATACCCAATGGAGCCGCAACCAGTGTCCAATCGGGAGATGTGTAGAGATAGATGTATCCATTATCAATTGTTAAACCATATGTTCCAGTAGACACATCCGTTCGTAAGATCAGACTAACGTAATTGTTGGCAATAATTCCACAATACATGTAACCATTCAAAATTTGTGTGCCCGTATCCCCCTGTGACCCCGTAGACCCACTGGGACCATTTAATCCAGTGGGTCCAGTTGACCCTTGTGATCCTACCGATCCAATAGGTCCAGTGGGTCCCGTTTTACCAATCTGTCCTGTTGGACCTGTTCGCCCAGTAGGTCCAGTTGGACCAGTTGGACCTGTTGCTCCCCTTTGACCAGTGGGCCCCACAGGGCCAGTTTTACCAATCGAACCCACTGGGCCCGTGGGACCCACGGGCCCATTTAATCCACGTGGACCAACTGGTCCAACAACACCACGTGGCCCCGTTGGACCAGTTGAACCAGTATCTCCCTTAGCGGCTACTTTACCAGATGGTCCCGTGGGTCCCGTAGCCCCCACCAATCCTCTTGGACCCGTGGGACCAATTTTCCCCAATCCAGTTGGTCCAGTCGGACCAATACCAGTCGGACCTATTAAACCCATTTGTCCAGTTGGTCCAGTAGCACCGGGCAAACCAGCGGGTCCACGATAACCGCGATGTCCGCGCGGTCCTCGCGGTCCTCGCGGTCCTCGCGGACATCGCGGTCTATGGTGACAATGCTCGTATTTCTCACAGTCAGTATCACTACTACTACTACTCATTATAGTATATATATGTATATATAAATATACATATACACATTTTACAATTCTGAACTTTCTAACATATGTATTGACAAGGTATCACACAATGCTGAAAAAAAATAAAATTGAGATGAGTCCATCATTATTTTTACCATAAATGATTTCCAGTGAAAATACTTGATGTAAAATGTACATCTTATTGGGATGATCGTCAAACCCGTAAGTTGGGTACTTGGAGATGGAATCATAAATATTATACTAGAAATCATTCTTGGTGAAAATAATGATGGTCTTATCTCCAAAAAGGGCAGAACCTTCGGGATGCATTAGGAGAGTGTAGGAAACCATTTTGTGATAATCTCATGAAGATTGAATTTCTGGATGCTCTCTAAAACAAAAATGTATAAATAGACAAAGTAATATGTTTATATAAAACACGAAAATATTGCTGAATCGGCATAAAGTGATACATCGAACTATTCTGGGGTCTGTTCAGACATCATATATTCTGAATTCCAAGGATTTGTTGGTTGATTAATATCTAAAGGATCAATATCATATTTTTGATCCTTCGATTCAGCTATTTTTTTCTCCATATAAATTTCGCGCAAAACTGGGAAATAAAAATTTTTATCCTCATTAACTACCACACTACCCACGGTCGCAAAATCAAGTGCCGTTTTACCACGACGTTTTCCTTTCCCAGTGTGTCTATCAATAACGATTTCTGCAGGCAACCAACCCGCTGCCCCGTACGGTAAATTCTCTGATGTCCATCTATTCCAATGATCCAAATACAGTTGTTCCGTTTGATCATTACTCATCAAATCGGGTAAATCTAATTCAGAATCCCAATCAATCCTATCATTAAAAAGAACCAATGAAATAGCACTCATATCATACACAAATTTTTCCTTATGTGTCTTACCTAATTGTTCTTTAAGTTCTGCCAAGGCATTAAGAACTTTCATTATTTTAGCATTTTTGTGTTCGGCAACATTCAAAATACTTGCCCAAATAGAGTCTACACTACCACTATCCACTAATTGCTGGTACCAATAGAGACAGTTGGGATTACCCTTCCCCAATAAATGCGAAAAACGACTCAACGCGGAACTACTTTTCCCATAATCATTCCATTGATTGAAGATGTCATCATATTTGTTTCCGAGGGATTTACGATATGCTTCTCTGAACATAAAGACTTTAAGATCAGTCGTGAGACGTATCTTCTTCGCGTCCGCTAAAACACGAACTATACTTAGCAAATATTTACGACTTTGATTAGTTTTACGAGTTCTGATCCAACTATCAAACCATGGACAAACACGCATAATTACGCGCCAATCGAACAAATCTTCCACTAAAATGATACGGATTCTATTCATTAAGTTAGTACGATTACCCTTTGCTTTATCCTTCTCAACCACAGAGAAAAAATCACCCTCTATCGCATAGGATAGAGCTTCTGGTAATTTACAACGTCGTATAGATTTTTGTAGGCCACTTTTAACAATGTCAAAATCAATCCCATTTAAACTATGTCTCATATTCATATGGGACAAATCTCTTTCCCCTATGTCAATAGGTTCAATTGAACCCAATTTAGGCATCTTTTTCTGAACAGAAATATTGCCTACTTCTTGAGACACATTAACCATTTTGACCTCTTTGGTTGGAATATTAGTATGTACTAAATGTGATTTGTGTATTCCACAATACGGACCATAACGCGCTCTGTATTGACAAGTACCTTTTTTTGTGATTGCTATACATAATTGATTGTTGTTTAGACACAAATCCCCCATGATATATTTATTATTATTTAAAAATTTTGAAAAATATATATCAATTTTTTTTAATACACGTCACATTTTCTAACAATTTTTTTGTCAGAAATTATTTAAACATAAAATCTGAAAAACATGTTTTTGAAGTTCTGGACACCCTCTAAATTTCTTATCATATTTAGAGATGGAATCATAATATTTCATTGGAAATTATTTTTGGTTGAAATAATTAAGATCTCATCTCTTAATATATGGAATCGCATGATTTGGAATCGCATGATTTGGAATCACATGATTTGGAATCACATGATTTGGAATCACATGATTTGGAATCACATGATTTGGAATCACATGATTTGGAATCACATGATTTGGAATCGCATGATTTGGAAGAAGTGTATACCCAATGTAAAAATATTATTAAAGAGGAAACAAAAACTAAAATGATGGGATGGATTTATCGTATTTTGCTTAAAAAATCAATTGATGATGGCCTATTTTATTATGAGCGCAGAAATGGTGTAATTATTGGGTTTGCCATATGTCGAATGCTCATCAAATCGAATAAAATTAGTATTGATAAAATAGGTGTACATCCATTATTTAGACATTGTGGCATTGGGACACAATTGATTAAACAAATTAAACAAATCAATTTACCTGTAAAATTAGATGTTGTGACAAAAAATAATTTAGCAGTTAATTTTTATCTGAAAAATGGTTTCAAAATAACAGGATCGAAAATATTGGGTAAAAATATAGATGTTTTTATCATGGAATTCAATCCATAATGCGCTTGTATATCTAAGAGAGCGCCCAGAAATTCAATATTTGTGATAAAAATCGCAAATATTGAATTTTTGGACGTTCTCTTTGTCAGAGATACACGATTTTGAAATTAATTTTATATTTTGTAAACATATACTATAAATGGCACAAAGCGGACAACGAGGACAACGAGAGCAAAGAGGGCAAAGACAGCAAAGAGGACAACAAGGACAATCTGGAGAACCAGTCATGGATCTGGGTAATCAATCAGATCCAACCCTGAAACAAATTTGTCAATTACTATTAGATAAACAAGATTATCAGAGTTTGGCGCGACTATTGCGTGTCAATAAAAGATTCAATACTTTATGCTCTCCCATGCTAAATAGATTCACACAATTCAATATTTTAATTCTAAGGGAGGATTCAATACCCATGTATAACATCAATTTAAATAATCTCAACGCATGTCTGAACGCATTATTCGCCAAATACGCAAAACCCGGCAACGGAATGACCTTTAAACTATCATGCTTAGTACCCAATCATAAAATGGTCTTTTTCAAAGTTTTTATCCATACTGACCGATTTGGAGGAAAAATTTTTGCTATTGATGATCCACACAAACCATATTACGACGAGATTGTGGATCTAATCAGGGTCGACCTCAACAAACCCGGACATTTTGCAAAATTAGTCAATTTTTTAATTATCAAATACATTGAACAAATGGGTACTCCTGAGATCAATTTTAGTCATTTATAAGGGAGCGTCTGGAAATTCAATAAATAAATTTATTTATTTGTGATTTTATCACAAAATAGTTTCCTACTCCCCTTAATGTGTTCCTCTCATATAACGAATTGAATGCGTTTTATTTTTCATGTAACATTGGAACATTTTTCTCATGTTTCTACACGCGTTATTATTGCGATTATGGCAAACAAAAATTGATTCCATTATTTCTAATCGACATCGATGACGTTAACTATGTCGAAAGTATTAGTGGCACTTAGCGGTGGTCTAGATTCCTCATATACTGCGTATTTGTTAAAAAATCAGGGTTATCATGTTGATGGTATTCATTTCAGTAATGGATTAGTTAATGACGATAACACTGATCTAATTCACAAAATTAGTCAAATTTTAGAAATAGATGTTCAATTCATTGATATTCAACAACAATTTGAACAATTATTGGACGAAATAGATATTGAAATGTGCCACCGTTCCACACCAAACATTTGCGTTCTATGTGCTCGCAATATCAAATTCGGATACGTTATGAATTATGCATTAGAGCATGGGTACGACTATCTTGCCACTGGACACTACGTTCAAATCACAGAGACTCGAGATGATGTTATAATTGATCGGGCAATTGATCAATCAAAGGATCAATCATATGGGTTTAGTGTGATTCCTAAAAAACAATTAAGACATGCCTTGACTCCACTCGGAAAACATATAAAAACAACGATTAGGAGACATGCGTTAGAACTTGGTTTACCTTTTATTCACAGGGAATCACATGGTCTATGTTTTAAAAAAACTGGTGTTTCTTTTACCCAATTTTACAATCAATACACAAAGTATGCATTGATTTCTGGTCAATTCATTGAACCCAACGGAACATGTGAACATCACGGTCAACAACTCTATACAAAAGGACAAAAAGTTCACATTAATGGTAAAAAATTATTTGTTAAAGATAAACTATCTAATGGTGATATTATTATTACCACTAGAGAAAATTTGTTTGAAAATATTGTGAAAATTACTAAGATAAATTACATGATTGATCCAGATCAAATTAACTTGGCAAAACAATATCAAATAATGATACGATACAATACTGTACCAGTCAAATGTCTAATTACAGATATTACTGATGACTGCTTAACCGTGAGAACAGAAAGTCCCGTTTTCGCACCAACATCTGGACAAATCGGAGCAATATATGATGGTATACATGTACTCATAGGTGGGTTCATTTGCTAATGAATAGATTCATCATATATTCCAAACGATTCATAATATTAACGACACATGTCCCATTCATATCAACATAATCTGGATAATATTCGTATGGTCCATAGATATCCAAATTTATATCACATTCGCGCAATGAATATAAAATATAATTAGATAATAGAGTATCTTTATCTACATTACTAATATTTTTGTAGCGTTCAGAATTTTTCCCCTGTTCAATTGTTTTTGCCATTTTTTGAAGTAATAATATCCACCAATCATATTTAAATAATTGATGTTGGGGATTGTGTTTTTTAAAATATATTAAAATTCTAAAGACAGTATCCTTTTCTTTGAAGTTAACAAGTGACATATTCGAATGTAGGATTAGACAAAAAAGTGTACGGCAATCAGTATCAACATTTACTCTAATATTATGCGACAATAATTGCGAATATAAATGGAAATAATATGACGTTAATATATTCGACATAGTTCCGCACACGCCATTAAAATGTGGTCGCGTGTCATACACGACATTGGGATCATTAAACACTTCTCGTTCATATCCCTGAACAATTAGTAAAATTCTCTGTTGATGTGCTAAATGTTTCTCATATGAACAATGACCTCCGTATTCCTCATTTAGAGCATGAATTTGCGTATCAATATAACGAATAGTCATAATGGGACTTGATTTTATGGTATGTTTTAATAAGTGTTGACATTGGTATAATACTCTATTTACCTTCTGCTCTCCACTTTGGTTTATGGGTTTCGTAGTTTCTGATATTAGGGACATTTAAACTATTCTTTCAATACACGTGTATGATAATATATATATTGATTAATATATATATTATCATATGTCAATTTTTTTTCACTGGGCAAGTCAATTACCATCATTCAATACATCGGGTGAAAATATCACCCCAAATCTTGCTACTGACTCTCTGGGAAATATTTATGTGACTTATGATGCCACGGGTACAGCATCAGGTCAAACATCATCAGGGGGACATGATATTGTTGTATTCAAGTTGGATACAAATGGTGTCACACAATGGGTCACACAACAACCAACATTTGATACAAATTTAAATGATGTATCACCCAGTATATGTATTGATCAATGGGATAATATTTATATTGCGTATCAAACATCGGGTGTGGCGACGGGACAAACACATAATGGTACTGGAACTGATATTGTGGTATTTAAAATGGAATCAATTTATGGTTCTATTGTATGGATACAACAACAACCAACATTTAATACTCCTATGTCTGATAATACACCAAGTATTTGTGTTGATTTATCAGGTAATGTATATGTAGGATATTATACATTTGGAAAAACATCTGGACAAACAAAAACTGCTTACACTGATATAGTAGTCTTCAAATTAGACCCAACATTGGGTAAATGTGTATGGGTCGCTCAACAACCCACATTTAATGCCAATTTACCTAACGCATTCGCAAATATCTCCACGGATTCATCAGGTAATATATACGGTTGTTATCAAACAATTGGTAAGGCATCAGGACAAGTAATAAGTGGTGGATTTGCGGACATAGTAGTCTTTAAACTTGAACCAACTAATGGCGAATGTATGTGGGTTGCACAACAACCTACATTTAATACACAGGGGTTTGATCAACACCCATGTATTGTCATTGACACATCGGATAATATTTACGTCAGTTATTACACAACTGGTACTGCATTGGGTCAAACCAACACTGGCGGAAATGATATAGTTGTTTTTAAAATGGAATCAATCACTGGTCAATGCGTCTGGGTGACACAACATTCCTGTTTCAATACAATAGAAGACGATCTAATGCCATGTATTGCCGTTAATATTAATGGATATATTTATATTTGTTACTATACCGCGGGTACCGCATCACATCAAATTAATGTCGGAGAACATGACATTGTAATCTTTAAACTTGAACCTGCTGAGGGAATATGTTTATGGGTTAATCAATTACCTTGTTTCAACTCAATTGCTGATGATACCGTTCCCAAAATGATCATTGATGTTGGTGGTGACATATACCTAACATATCAAACAACGGGAACACCTTCCGGTCAAGATGTATCTATGTCGGGCAGTAGTGATATTGTAGTGTATCGTTTAAGTCCACCACAACCAAGTATTACATTCACTTCGTGCACATATGTTTTCAGTGAAAATCCGCCAATTGTAGGATCACTATTGATTTTTACATATGTTGTCAAAAACAATGGTGAATTACCACTTAGTAATATTGTGATTAATGATAACTTAGGCACTATATTATTACCAGTGCCAGATATGAGTGCGGGTGATTCTCAAACGGTTCAAAGTTCTGGTTATTCAATCACAAGTCAAGATTTTGCCAATTCACCAATTTATGTACAGGCTACAGTGGATGGTACATTTTATGATACTAATGCCACAGCATATATTGAACGTTCAATTATACTTAATCAAGAACCTAAATTAAATATTATTAAACAAACTACTTCTGCCGATAATTTCATCGGTGGAACAATTCACTATGCGATCACCGTTAAAAATAATGGAAATGTCCCATTTAATACATTGCGATTGGATGATGACATAGCAGGTTTACATTTACGGTTATCATCATTAGACGTAGGTGATTCATGGTTTGATGATTCAGGATACTTACCCATCACCAAAGAAATTTATAAACAATACTCCAATATCAAAAATACTGCTACGGTGACAGCATACTACAAAAAAGCTGGTGTTAATACTTTATATGGTCCAATTTCTGTAGAAAACTACACAACATTATGTTTGACGAAAGATAGCATGGTTTTAATGATTGATGGATCAATCAAACCAATTCAGGAAATAAAACGCGGTGATGTAGTATCTACTGGTCACACAGTCGCCAGACTGTGTCAAATTGAACTTAATCCTGTGGTAAAAACCGAATTAATTAATATTGGATCACACAGTTTAGATACCAATATACCTAATAAAGAATTGCGTCTAACAGGCAATCATCCCATTATTTTCGCGCACGCACGACGCCCTGCGAAATGTTTTACTCATATATCTGGTATTAGCACCATTACTATTGATGGCATTGATTGTTTATATGATCTACAATTTGATCACGATGGGACATATATTGCCAATGGTGTTGAAGTTCAATCATGTTCACCCCGCAGTATTATTAATCCCTTGCCTTATGAACTATATTATGATCAATCTCTCTATAGCGAGGAATTAGTGTGGGATACATACGAACAAGAATTACAACTTATTACTAATCAATTCAAGTCACGTGCTCTACCTCACAGAAGTCATAAAAGATCAATACATCATCAGCGACATTAATACTTTATGTCTGTGGATTGTAACTACCAATCAGTTGTTTTAGTTTATCAGCATTCAATTTAAATTTACCAACTTCTGAAATATATTTGGTTCTATACTCATTAACACTCATCTCTAAATACTCAATTGTCTTGATGTTTTCATCCAATCGTCGTTTCATATCATTCATTTGTTCATTTCGCTGATTAGCATCCGTTTCCAAATACTCAATTGCTTTGATTTTTGAACACAATTGTTTTTTCATCTCATCCAATTGATTATTTTTACCCATCATATCTGATTCCAATTGTTGAATTGTTTTGAGATATCCATTTCGTTGATTAACATCTTCCGTCAATTGAGCAATTATTTTGACATGTTCATTTCTTTCATTGACATCTGCATCCAATTGCTGAATTATTTTAGCGTTTTCGCCCAATAGGTTTTTCATTTGATTATTAAGTTCTCCAAAATCCTTTTCCATTTGATCAATCATCTGTTTATATGTATAAATTACTTCCACATTTTTATCCGAGTGTATTTTCAATTCACTTAGATCTGCTTCCAAGTGCCCAATTGTATTTTTATATGTCTGAATGAGTTCCGTATTTTCATCCAATTGTTGTTTTGTCGCTTTTAGTTGATCATTATTTTCTATCAATAATTGTTTTTGTTGCCCATTTTCCTGTTGCAGTAAATTTATGGTATGTTCACGTTTTTCAAGAACATCATAATTACATTGAACGTTCGTGGTAATTTGTTTGAGATATATATCAAGTATTGATAATATATCAGTTGATCTTTCTATCGCACCAAACATTTCCCACAACATTCTAAATAATTCTTTGTATAAGTATTTACCTTCAGTATTACAGGTCATCGTAAGATTATATTGTCTGAGTACCTCATGTATGTGATTACTCACAACATCAATAAATTTATTGATCAAATCTTTCGATAAATTATTACGAAGATTACCCAAAAATTTGTTAAAAGATTCAACAGTTTCCATTATATCTATATTTATGAATTGATATTTATATTTATGAATTGGTATTTTTTTAAGATTATTATTCCATAATGTGAATCTCATATAATAGAAATCATATTTGATTGAAATATTATCATATACAAATATATAGACATGGGTCGAACACGCAAACACAAATCTCATAAACGAGTCAATGTCGTACAATTAAAAGAAACAAACACAAAATTACAATATATCTATTATAATACGGGAAATTATTCTTGGATACCTCACACCAGTTGGTTAGATATAATTGATTCGAATTTCCAAATTTTACATGGCAAATAATGATTATTATTTTATCATCAATAACAATTTAAAAATATACTCGGACAAAATATAATATAATGAATTTATCATTCATTGGTAAAGATTTGAGTAAAATTGTGAATCAATATCAAGAACAGAAAGATATTGATTTATACATACCATATTACCGTGATAAAAATTTTGCCAGAAATGAAGAACTCCGATTATGTCTCACATTAAATACACAGAATAAATTATTTAAACATATATTCATCATGAATGAAAACATGCCTGAACCCGATTTTATTGTAAAATCGGATCAAATTAGTATTGTTAATTGCGGTAGATTAACATTCCAAGGCATATTCAAATATGCTTGCGAACTATCCAATAAAGAGACCACTAAAATGTTGATCAATACTGACATTGTCATTGGGGAAAATTTTGACCAATTAACATTAACCGATAAACAATTCATATGTTTAAGTCGTTATGATATTATGAGTGACGGACAATGTAAAATTAATGTGGGTGGTGGCAGTCATGATTGTTGGATATGGAAAGATAATATTAAATCTGATATTGGACAATTTTATATGGGTAAATTTTTATGCGATGGTGTTTTAACGAATGAATTATATGGTAATCACTTCCAACTGAAAAACCCTGTGTATGATCTCAAAATTTATCATATACATCTAACAAATGTTAGAAATTATTCATATTATGATAAAATTAGAGGTCAACGTGTGGGTATTGAGTTCTCAAAAAATGATGGTATATTCACAGATAGAGATCTATACAATGACGGGTACAACTAAAAATGAGTTCAAAATTATTTTTCACAGAAATAAATTTTATTCTATGTATGATAAATTTTTAATTTATCACAAAGTATCTGGTAATGGTATATACCATTTTAACAAAGATTGAATAAAATTCATGATACATGAATAAATTTAGGATTAATGGAAATTATTTTTCGCGAAAATAATTTCCGAACGCTTCCTCATAATTATATAATTATTTGTTGATTGATTATATAATTATGACAACATATGTTTTTTTCGAAAACGCAACCAATTTTTCCTTTGTGATTACGGATCAAGATGGTGCTAAATTTGGTAAAATCAACGCAGATGGATATTATAGTATTCGATTGAATTACAGTCCAACATTTGAAAAAAAATATGTATTTACTGGTTCAAATGGATTCTTCACAATGTGGCTGGGAATTGATGGGCAAATCACTAAAATTTATCCTAATAATAGTGTTCACCTTGAAGTAAAACCAGAAGAATATACAACTCGTATACAGGTCTTCCCGCCACCAATTAAAACTTATAATGGAGTAACACCTTGTTGCCATCTGTACGGACCAATTCATAACAAATTATTAATCACTCCCGCAAGTGCAATTTACGCACGCATAAATCCAATGTTAGCACCACCCGTTCCTGATCGTGCCCTACGGTTAGACTTCGTCTAAAAAAAAATTGATTTGATAAAATTTAAATAAATATGTTTAATTTATTTAAAAAATAACTGAGATGGAAACTGAACTATATATTAATCATCATGCTAATATGGAGGAGTATAATCATTCAGAACAATTTACATCATTCGATTCAACTAAAATGGACTCAACTAAGATCAAAAGATTCATTGCTCGAATTGATTTAACCAAAGATGATTCCATTGAACAAATGCCTGATCTTATTGATCTAACTAATGACAATGAACAAATACCCGACCGCATTGAACTGCAGACACCCTTCACAATTGAACCCATTGAACAATAGATAATTGACATTGTAAAGTAAATTTTAACTTCATCAGTTTTCGACATTCAATTGAGAACACAAAAAATAATTTTCATTGTTCATAAAATTCATAAAATTCATAAATTAAAACCTCTTCGCAAAATAATCTAATTACTTTGTCAAATATTGAGAGATGAGTCCATAATTATTTTCATCAAAATGATTTCCAGTGAAAATATTTTATATAAAATGTACATCTTACTGGGTAAGAGTCAAACTTGCAAATTAATAGATCAATATTTAGTTACTTGGATATGGGTTCATCACAACAACCCGATTATTTTGTCGAAATACCGTCAGCTCAAATGTATGGTTACAATCAACAGGGAAATTTCTACCAAACAACGCAACAACCTCAAATGATGCCAATGGGACAAATGAATATAAATTGTCAGAAATCATTACCCAATTTCCAACAATCACAACAGGCACAAATGCAACTACAACTGGCAAATACAACAACAATTACAAACTCTTCAAAAAAACATACTCCAACAAAAAAATTAGAGAATGTCCAGAAATTCATTTTTCGTGATTTTACTCAAAACAAATTTCCGAACATCTCTTAATTCCATATCTCATAGAGTTTTTGAAAAATATAATAAAAATTGAGAATTTTTAGAATATTCTATCAAAAAAAAATTTGAAATGTTTGTTTAATTTATAGAGAAACTTCTAAATCAATAAATTCATTAAATTATGTTACCAAAATCAAAACCTATCCCAATTCCTATGCAATCACAGTGCCACCTAACAGATGATATTCTTGTTGTTGTGCCAGAAGTACATGTCTCAAAAATATTAGATAATTGCGATATAACGAGCCCAGTGAAAGTATTTACTGACTCTGATATTGTACGCTCATCTGGACCATTACCTTCATACCATACGCCATCTTGTAATTCAACTGCTTCACCATTTAATCGAATACCCATTTCTCCCATGATTTATCAGTGCGGTTGGATTCCAAAATATTGGGAATATATCCCAACATATAGGGAATTCGCATCAATTCAACAAACTAAATTTGTAAGTGATTTAATGAAACTAGCAATAGATAGAACACCACAGGGTGAAAATATTGGTTCATTTACCGAATATTTATCGCCACATACGAACCCACACACATTAGCAGAGAATATTGCATCATTATAAGATAATTCTATCGCGCATCAAAGTATAAATATAGTCACATATTTTTACATATGTACATGTACACACATGTATATTCATTTCTCCAAATGATTTACAAAAAATGTAAATAATTTTATCATATTGAGGTCTGTTTGATACGCAGCTAATAAGACATCAATATGTCTTTGTGTTACTGGAATACGGGACAAATTTTCAATTAATTCTTGTGGTGGTTCAGTTGTACCACAATATTTAATTATTTTTGTAATTAAACCAAGTTCACCAAGTAAACCATAGACTGGTGTAATAATACGATGTATACCATTATTCACAATTGTATATAATTCAGAAACACTTGTGATTGATTCTATCTTATCCAGTTCTTCAACTACTTTGAGTGACACATTACAACTTTCCATGAGTCGTTCCTGACATTTAACATCAACTCGCAAATATTCGAGTTGATCATGCTCGTCCTTCACGTATAGATGTGTGTAATACATGTCAAATGGATCATTCGGATTTCCTGTAAGGAACGCTATTCTACACTTCAAGGGTTCTTGAATATCCCTAATTTGCTTCAAATATTGGAGCTTTTTGTCATTAAATGTAGGGTCGTTTGTGTTAAAGGCATACAATAATGGTTCGATTTCCATATGTAATTGTACCATTTTGTTGAATTTGAATGTAGCAAATTCTGGTTGGATAAAACCCTTATGATATTGCTCATAAATTGAAAAAAACTTTGATTCCATATTAATATATATATATACATCTTACCAATGATCAAAAAATTTTTTTTCAATTTTTTCACAAAATGAAAATCAAAAATTGATTTTCATTTTGTTATGTAAAACATACTCATATAAAATGGATGATCTACTTGGAAGAAATGAACAATTATGTTTAACAATCACAGGAAAAGGTACGCGTAAAGATGAGGCGCATGCTGGTTCATATGGTGGTGATGGTATACATAAACACCACCTCAATGAATCCTCAGATGATGTCAAAGTGGAAGTAAGTGAGCAAAAATGGAAATTGTTGAGATACGAGTCAGTATATTATACACACAATGATCAAGTTTCCCAGAAATTAGCAATATTTGATTTGGATGGAACAATAATTGAGACTATCTCAGGTCAACGTTTTGCTCAATCTGACACGGATTGGCGATTAACGGATGAACAGGTGTTACCCATATTGCATAAATATCACGATCACGGATACAAATTGATGATTGTGACAAATCAATACAACATTGATTTGGAATTGTTGTCTAAAAAAATTATGAATCTTCAAAAATTGATACAAATACCTATTGAATTTTATATTGCGACTGAAAAAGATACATACAGGAAACCAATGACTGATTTGTGGGATTTCATCCTTGTTATCAATCACTTGACACCAATATCCATTCATCACTCATCATTTTATTGTGGCGATGCGGCTGGTCGTGAGAAAAATTATTTATATGGCAAACCACGCGATTTTAACATTACTGATCGCTATTTCGCGCATAATATCAAAATTACATTTTATACACCAGAAGAGATTTTTCACGATTTACCACCATTTAAATATTTTGATAGTTACCAAACCGAACTCGATCTGAGTGAATATTATCCAACAACACCTTGGTCTGTACCCGAAAGTTTGTCTGAACAAAACAAAAATCTAATTATTATGGTAGGTCCCCAAGCCAGTGGAAAATCTACACTATCTACATCTGACAATTTCAGAGATTATGTGCATTTGAACAGTGATACCATCAAAAATATCAACACACTCAAAAAACAATTTATCAATGGTATCAACAAAAATCAAAACGTTATTATTGACAATACCAATCCAAGTTTGGAAACAAGACAGTATTACATTCAATACGCTAAACAATTTGAATACACGATTTGCTGTTATTTTTTTGATTTCCCAAAAATTTTAACTAAACATTTGAATCAAATGCGAGCACAAATGACACATAATCGGATTCATGCCATTCCTATGGTGGCCATTCACACCTATTACAAAAATTTGGTGACGCCCTCAATATCTGAAGGATTCAATGAATTGATAACTGTGAAAAAGTTACACACACCAATCAATCAACCCGACTCATTTCAAAAATATTATTATTATCATTATGATTTGAAATAGATCAATAGATCAAATATACTTTGGTTGCGGATAAATTTATATGTATTATATTTATATAGCATGAATAAACAGTGTAAATTTATCAAACGAGGCGGTTGCCAGTGTCTACGCAATTCCTCAAAGCATTCAAAATATTGTTGGCAACATGGGGGGTATAGTCAAACAACCATACCAAATTATCCTCCTACTGGTTACCCTCCCACTGGTTACCCTCCTACTGGTTACCCTCCCACTGGTTACCCTCCTACTGGTTATCCTCCTACTGGTTACCCTCCCACTGGTTACCCTCCTACTGGTTACCCTCCCACTGGTTACCTTCCTACTGGTTACCCTCCCACTAAACAAAGTGGTATTATCTCAGAATTAGTTCGCGCCACACCTGAGATAATACGTTCTGGTACACAAATGGCCTCAACAATAGGTCAACTTATTGCTAAAAATAAAAGAATCAAACCTAAGTAAAATTGGTACGGGTGCTATGAAGTGGAGTAAAACCTGTTGGAGGTACTAACAAATGTGGCGGAATGAATATGTGTTGATTATCCAGTGATTCTTGGTATTCCTTATTAATCGGAATTGGTAAAGATCTGCAGATTGTATGGGGTATCTCCATTTTAATAGGGGGAGTTCGATGAGTAAATGTCGCATCATTGATCAAATAATGAGTAACTTTTTGAGACATAATTGCTGGATTCATTATTCGAATTTCGTTAAGCACTGATAACTGTTGAACCATAATTTGAGTCACAATATCTTCCGTTGTGTGTTGCATAATTCCATAACATTTCGCAAATATTTCCAAATCCGCGCGACTTAGTAACTGATAATTGTTAATATTCAGTATTCCTAATCTCAATAATTGATGATGATACATAGTTGAACCATATTTCTGTTCAATCATTTCCTCTACATCCAGAATATTATCAAATATTTGTATCAACATCTGGTCGGATTGTTCGACCCTATGACCTTTATTAGGGATCACCATATCTTCATTTGATTTCTCTAAATAATTGGAATTATACTCAATGTATGGTAATGTAATATTAATTAGAGTTTCATGACTAGGAATCCAGTAACCCACACGATCCGTAATTACTTTTGAAAAGGAAAAGGCATAATGGGGCAAATGGGGCAAATGGGGCAAATGGGGCAAATGGGGCAAATGGGGCAAATGGGGCAAATGGGGCAAATGGGGCAAATGGGGCAAATGGGGCA